>Ga0209979_1000381_pt1 | contig 62699 bp, 49 predicted proteins | sample AnhtaG_FD_183114 | JGI IMG/M metagenome (GOLD analysis project Ga0209979, IMG submission 183114) | Deep subsurface microbial communities from Anholt, Denmark to uncover new lineages of life (NeLLi) - Anholt_01485 metaG (SPAdes) (version 2) | ecosystem: Environmental > Aquatic > Marine > Oceanic...
GAAAAGAGCGAGAAAAAACAGCTCACCACGAAGAACACGAAGGTCACGAAGTTAAAGTTAAAGAATAAAATTTCTTTTCGTGTTTTTCTCCACAGGATGCCTTACGGCAGTGCGTTTCGTGGTTAGTAACGCTCTTTCGCTATCGTGCAAAGCTCACCACGAAGGACACGAAGGTCACGAAGTTAAAGTTAAAGAATAAAATTTCTTTTCGTGTTTTTCTCCACAGGATGCCTTACGGCAGTGCGTTTCGTGGTTAGTAACGCTCTTTCGCTATCGTGCAAAGCTCACCACGAAGGACACGAAGGTCACGAAGTTAAAGTTAAAGAATAAAATTTCTTTTCGTGTTTTTCTCCACAGGATGCCTTACGGCAGTGCGTTTCGTGGTTAGTAACGCTCTTTCGCTATCGTGCAAAGCTCACCACGAAGGACACGAAGGTCACGAAGTTAAAGTTAAAGAATAAAATTTCTTTTCGTGTTTTTATCCACAGGATGCCTTACGGCAGTGCGTTTCGTGCTTAGTAACGCTCTTTCGCTATCGTGCAAAGCTCACCACGAAGGACGCGAAGTTCACGAAGTTAAAGTTAAAGAACAAAGCGCTTGATTCCGTTCTTGAGAATTTCGACATTAAAGTTGATTAACAGCCCAACTTTTACCTCGGACAGCTTCATATATGTAAGTAACTGAGCCCTGTGAATTCCCATTATTTTATCAACACTTTTAAGTTCGACAATAAGTTCATCATCTACAAATAAGTCGACGCGATATCCACAATCCAGTTTAATGCCTTTGTATCTCACCGGAAGCGGGCACTGGAGTTTGAAAGGAATACCTGACTGAGATAATTCATGTGCAAGGCATTGCTCATAAGTCGATTCCAAAAGACCTGGTCCCAAAGTGCGATGCACTTCCAAAGCACATCCAATGACCCGATTAGACAATTGATCAAATTCCATTTCGTGTCCTTCTCCACAGGATGCCTTACGGCAGTGCACTTCGTGGTTAGTAAACCTTTATTGTCATAAAGAAAACCGCCTTAATGGAAAAACTCTATTCCAACAAATTTTATTGTAAAGGCCGGTATTTTTCCACGATTGAAACATCTTTATCACCCCGGCCGGAAAGATTTACCACCGCAATTGTGTCCGGGCCTAACTTTCCTTTTTGGCTGATAAGGTAAGCCAGAGCGTGTGCGCTTTCCAGGGCCGGCAGTATCCCTTCGGTTTTGCTCAGCAGTCCGAAGGCATCAAGCACCTCGGCGTCTTCTGCAGCAACGTATTCGGCCCTGCCGGTATCTTTCAGCAAACAATGTTCCGGGCCGACAGCAGGGTAATCCAGCCCGGCACTTACCGATTCGGTATCGTGAACCTGGCCTTCCTTGTCTTGCAGCAGATATGCTTTTGCACCGTGTAAGATGCCGACCCTTCCGGCCACCAGTGTCGCAGCGTGTTTGCCGCTGGCCAAGCTCCTGCCGCCTGCTTCGACGCCGATTAGCTTGACGTCCTTGTCATCCATAAAGCCGGAAAAGATACCTATCGCATTACTGCCGCCGCCGACACAGGCGACAATCATATCCGGCAGTCTGCCGATTTGTTCGAGACACTGCTCTCGGGCCTCTTTGCCGATACAGGTTTGAAAATGTTTTACTATCGTGGGATACGGATGCGGCCCGCACGCTGAGCCGAAGAGATAAAACGTATCGGTAACATTAGCCGTCCAGTAGCGAAGTGCGTCGTTGATGGCATCTTTGAGTGTCCCCGTCCCGCCTTCCACGTCAACGACTTCTGCGCCGCACAGCTTCATCTTATGGACGTTAACGCTCTGCCGCTCAATATCGGTTACGCCCATAAAGATTTTCGTCTCCATACCAAACAGGGCCCCGATCATCGCCGTAGCCAAACCGTGCTGGCCTGCGCCGGTTTCGGCAATGAGTTTGGTCTTTCCCATATACCTGGCTAAAAGACCTTGTCCGAGCGTGTTGTTGACCTTGTGCGCTCCGCCGTGCAGGAGGTCTTCACGTTTCAGGTACACCTTAAAGCCGACATGCTCGCTGAATCTTTCGGCGTAATAAAGAGGGCTGGGCCTGCCGGCATAATCTTTCGAAAGCTGCGCCAGCTCAGACACAAACCGCTCATCCTCGTAGAAGCGATAAAACGCCTGCTCCAATTCTTCCAGCACCGGTATCAAAACCTCCGGCACATAGAAGCCGCCATAGTCTCCGAATCTACCCTTATATTTCATATCGAATTTCCCTAAGCTGTCAAATGCCGTATATTTTCAAAGAGTTTTTTCATTAATCTTTCGTCTTTTTTGCCCGGCTCAGCTTCAATGCCGCTGCAGACGTCAATCCCGTAAACCCCCAGCTTGATTGCATCCGGTGCGTTATCGGGATTTATCCCGCCGGCCAGGAAAATGCGCTTGTTGATATGTCCTACGATATTCCAGTCAAAGGTCAGCCCTGTGCCGCCGTATTTCTCAGGATGGAAAGCGTCCAGCAAAATAGCATCTGTAAAATAATTCTCTGCTTGTTGAATGTCACTCTGGTCTTTTACCCGCAGCGCCTTCATAGTTTTCACGTTAAGAGAAAGAAACGAGTTGCAGAACTCCGGGTCTTCATCGCCGTGCAGTTGCACCCAGTTTAATTGGCACAAGTCTATCGTTTCTCGGATTTGCTCGAGCGAAGCGTTCACAAACACGCCGGCGATATCTATAAAACCGGGCAGTTTGCTTATTATCTCCCCCGCCTTTTCCGACGTTATAAACCTGGGGCTTTTCGGATAAAAATTAAAGCCCAGCAAATCCGCACCCATATCCACCGCTGCCGCGGCGTCTTCGTAATTGGTAATACCACAAATTTTAACTTTCACTATCAACATATTCGTCGCTCGTCTCTTGTCGCCCGTGACCCCGGTCACGTTTTACGCTTTATTTGAGACCTCGATTAACTTTTCCAGACAAGCAAGCGCCTTGCCATCGTTCACCGCATTATTTGCCATCTCAATTGCCGATTGGAAGTCGTCGGCTAAATTGCCGGCGATTATTGCGGCTGCGGCATTTAGAATAACAATGTCTTTGCGCGGTCCGCTTTCTTTGCCGCTTAGTATGTCCCTTAAAATCTTCGCGCTTGTTTTGACATCGGTTACTTTTAGCTCGTCTATACCGGCCAGCGTGATGCCCAAATCTTGCGGGTTCAGTTCTTTATTTGTAATTTGACCTTCTTTTAGTTCAGCTATTTTGGTAATTCCTGCTGTGCTTATCTCGTCCATTCCGTTACCGTGGACCACCATTGCGTACCGGGTGCCCAGCAGCTTGAGTGCCTCGGCAACAATCTGCATCAAATTTTCATCGGCTACTCCCAATACCTGCGCTGCTGCATTGGCCGGATTGGCCAGAGGCCCGAGGATGTTAAAGACCGTTCTAAAGCCGAGACTCTTGCGTATCGGCTGAACATATTTCATCGCCGGATGGAACATCGGTGCGAACATAAATCCGATATGTGCCTGTTTTATACACTCTGCCACGACCTCGGCAGAGGCATCTATTTTGACGCCCAATTCCTCGAGCACATCCGCTGAGCCGCATTTGCTGGTTATCCCGCGATTGCCGTGCTTGGCGACATAGACCCCTGCTCCGGCTGCCACTATCGCAGATGCGGTTGAAATGTTAAGGGTTTTTATTACTGCCCCGCCCGTGCCGCAGGTGTCAACCAAATTATCAACATCAACCTTTACGGCAACAGCGTGGTTTCGCAGCGATCTGGCAAGCCCTGCCAGTTCCGGTGCCGTTGCTCCTTTGGCCCGCATCGCTGTAAGAAGCGCCGCAATCTGGACATCGCTGACCTGTCCTTCAAAAATAGTGTCCAGCAAGCTCGTTGCCCGTTCAAAGCCCAAACTCTCACCTTGCAGTAACGGCTCAATATATTCGATTATTGTTGCCATTTCGGGCTCCTCACTTTTTGTTTTTTGCGACTGCGATTGATAAAATGTTTTCGATTATTTTTCCGCCCGCAGGAGTCAAAATACTTTCCGGATGGAACTGCACACCGAATATCGGAAGCTCTTTATGGCGGGCGCCCATAATAATCCCCTCAAAGTCAGCGGTTCGTTCCAGGCAATCCGGCAGCTCCAGCACGCAAAGACTGTGATACCGTCCTGCCTGCAGCGGATTTTCGACGCCGGCAAATACGCCCTTTTCGTTGTGTGTTATTCTTGAGGGCTTGCCGTGCATCGGCTCCGGCGCATGGCCGATTTTACCGCCGAAATACTGTACAATTACCTGGTGACCCAGGCATACGCCGAGTATTGGCAGTTTGTCTTTGAAATAATCTACCGCCGACAGCGAGACACCGGCTGTGTCCGGCGTACCCGGGCCCGGCGAAATCACGAGCAGGTCGGGGCCAAATTCGTCGGCCAGCACTTTAAGCTCCTCAAGCTTGGTGTCGGCCCGGTAAACCCTGGCCTGGCAGCCGCGCTTACAGAAGTCATCGACCAGGTTGTATGTGAACGAATCGAAGTTATCGATGAACAAAACTTTTTTGGCTTTTTCTTCCATAGGATTTTGTCCTTATTATTTTTTGCCACGAAGGCACCAAGACATCAAGTTTCTATATTTATTTTTTTAATTTTTAACTTCTTTGTGCCTTCGTGTCTTCGTGGCTACTGTTTTACTCTTTTACTTTCCGCGAATCGCGCGCAGACAGGACCTTGCTTTGTGTTCGGTTTCTTCAAATTCGGTCTTCGGGACACTGTCGTGCACAATACCTGCGCCAACTCGAATATAAGCTGTGTGGTCCCTGACCTGCAGACTTCTTATGGTGATGCAACTGTCGAACTGACCGTCCACGGTCAGGTACATAACCGCTCCGCCGTAGTAGCCGCGTTTGGTTTTTTCAAACAGACGTATCAGTTTCATTGCTTCAATCTTCGGAGCCCCCGTAAGTGTCCCCATATTCATCGTGGCAAGATATGCGCTCAATGCGTCAAGCTCGGCCGCGAGCGTGCCTTTAACATTACTTACCAGATGCTGCACCGAAGCGTATTTTTCGACCGTCAGCAATTCTGTAACGATTCTGCTGCCCGGCTCGGCCACGCGTGCAATGTCGTTTCTGGCCAAATCAACTAACATTATATGCTCGGTCAATTCCTTACGGTCGAGCTTCAGCTCGGCCTCATATCTAAAATCGGTATCAATATCGATTGTTTTGCCGACTCGGCCTCTGGGCTTTGTCCCGGCTATCGGCCTTATCTCAACATCGCGGGTCTCGGTACCGCTGACACGCAGATTCAGTTCCGGACTTGACCCCATCAGTATCGTATTGGGTGTATTGAGATAAAACATATATGGCGAAGGATTCAATTCTCTAAGCCGCTTATAAACATCCAGCGGCTCATCCGGACAGGGCTCCATTATTGTCCTGCTCAAGACCACCTGCAAAATGTCGCCATCGAGAATGTGCTGCTTGGCGCGTCTAACCATCTTTTCGTATTCACCCTGGTTGGTATCAGTTGAAGTAGCGGGAAGTGGAGCGGTGTATCTTTGCCCTTTCGGCGGGTCAAATCTTGCAATATTGAAATAGTAGTCGAAACAATTTTGCGCCTCGGCGATCGCAGCCTCACGGTCGCCGTTTGTTATCACACAATTGACAATCACGTACCCTTTGCTGTGTTTGTGGTCCATCAAAAAGATATTGTCGGCGAAGTAAAGTTCGTAATCAGGATTGCCGAGCAGGTCGGTTTTACTGGCAGGAAGTTTTTCAAACTGGTCTATGAAATCATAGCTTATAGCTCCGAGCAATCCGCAGGTTACGCGAAACGGCTTGCTTGCTAAGCGAAATGCAAACGCAACCGCCCGCAATACGTCCATTTGATTTGTGCTTTGCAGCCGCGTTTGCTCGTCAACTACTTCCCTGATTTGTTTGATTCGGCCGGTAATCGCCTCCGGGCCGAATTCAACTGATTCGCAAAAGGCGAACCTCTTTTTCTTAGTGGACAAATAATCTAATATGCGTTTGCCGGTATTGCTCAAGGCTTTGATAGTAAATTCAACACCGGTACCGGTAAGGTAAAGTGCCGGCTTTGCTGTGCCGAAGCTCAACGCATTTTCCGCCAGGTAGTCGCTTGCCTCGAACAGGGCACAATTTTCAGCCCGGCCGTAATCACTGAGTTTGGCAAAAAAATCCACCGGCTCGTCCATATCGATCTCTTTTACAATCGGCACAATTTGGCCGGGCTTGGCAGAGAGTATTATTTGTCTGTAATCATCCATAGTTTGAACCTTTTACTGTAGTTTTTATTCGTAAATCACTCAAAATACAAATAAAAAAAGCAGCCTGTCTTTTTCCAACAGGCTGCGTTTTCCACAAATCTAATAAATTGTTTACAGCAAATCACCGCTCACCTGCCGGATTTTATCCCGCAGGCCACCACCAACAACCGGTATTTTTGCGGTTAATCTGCCTCATAACACTATATTAAACCAAATTCACCCAATCTTGTCAAGAAAAATCACAAAAATTTTGGGATTGCAAAACCCTCTTATTCTATTTTTCCGTCTCTTCGAGCAGATTTGAGATGAGGGTTTCGATGTGCGAAACAAATGTTTGCGTTTGAACCAGCCAGCCGGCTACCTCTTCGGCTTTGAATACGACCAAATCTGCGTAGTCACCCTCCTGGCGGCTGCTGAACAATAAGTCGAAATGTTTTCCCATTTCTTTCGGGATTACGCCGGTCTTGACAAACTCTCTGTGCAGCAGCGAGCGAAGATACCCATGTTTGTTGGTGGATATGTTTTTAGTCAGTAAAAGGGCTGAGATTGCGTAGAAGCAGGCATAGTAAAGACGGTTTACATACGAGTTGATGTGGCCGGCATCAAATAATAATTTGGCCTCGTCGATGGCTTCGTGGGCACGGGCCATACGATAAGCAATCACGGAACGTTCCTCATCGGTCATAGCAGCACACCCTCCCGCTCCACATTTTTGTGAAGTGGCATAGCTCTGTAAAGGGCTGAATCCCACTGCTGGCTGCTATAGACAATCAATGTAAGCATCTCGCCGCTCTCCAACTCTAATGGGTATATATTCGCAAGTATCTTCTCCTTGAGAGCCATATCTACCGGCCCGTTTACTATTACCAGAATATCGTAGTCGGCGTACTTATCGGCATCACCTCTGGCTCGTGACCCGTATAGAATCACGTCTGCATTAGCAGCAACTTTTGTGATAGCTCTTTTGCATTGCCGCAACAGTTTAATATCTGCGACGCCGTTTGTCCACAGATTCATAGATTTCATTTGCCGACCCTGTTTCTAAAAACTTCTACTAATTTCCCGGATTTCACCAATTTTAATTTATAGTTGTGAGTTCGTGGTGTAATAATCAATTCCTATGATAATGTAATTTTGACATAATTGCCAGAATTTATCGAGCGCGGCGGTGCCGCAGCCGGTCCAGCCCAACCGCCACGACGATAATCGCGCCGGTGATAATCTCCTGCACCCAGTTCGGCAGCAACATCCAGCGACACCCCGTAGCGATAACCGTCATAATCAGCGCCCCCATAAGTGTACCCAGGATGGAGCCTTCCCCACCGCCCAGGCTGCCGCCGCCGATTACCACCGCTGCGATTACATTCAGCTCCAGCCCGACCGCCCCGGTAGGGTCGCCCACCCTCAAGTACGAAAATTGTATCAGTCCTGCCAGTCCCGCAAAAGCCCCGCAGAGGGTGTACACTATGACCTTGACGCGCTCGACAGCAACACCACACAGCCGGGCTGTCTGCTCGTTCGAGCCGATGGCAAAGGTATGCCGACCCAGCCGGGTGTAGCGCAACAGAGCTGCCATCGCTATCGCCAGAATCAACCACACCCATACCCCGGTAGGCACCAGCATCCAGTTGTGGTCTGTCCCCACTACCGTGTGCAGCAGGTCCGGCAGCCATTGCTGCCTGACAATATCGACATCGATTTTCTGCTGGCGTGCGATGCCTTTGGCCGCTCCCCGAACCACCAGCATCATACCCAGGGTAACGATAAATGGCACCACCCGCAGCCACGTTATCAGCAGCCCGCTGAGCAGCCCAAACAACGCTGCCGCTGCCACGCCTCCTAATGCCGCCGTCAACGGCCCGGCGCCGGCGTATTGGAGCAGCCATGCTACGACTACGCTGCTAAGCGCCACAATCGAGCCGACCGACAGGTCGATACCGCCCGAGATAATCACCAGGGTCATACCAAGCGCCGCCATTCCCACAATCGTTGTGTGAAGAGTGATCATCTCGAGGTTCCGGCGACCCAGGAAACGCGCCGAAGCGCCCCACCCGTCCTGCACGCCTATCGCGATCGCAAAAAACAAAAGTATTCCGATCAACGCTAATACCAGCTTGATACTGGGCAATTTACCCAATGCCCGAAAGACTGTCAGGAGGCCTCCTGTCTTGTCTGTTGCCGACAATTGGTTTTTACTCACTATCTCATCTCCTGTCCGGTTGCCTCCAGCATAAGCTTGTGCTCGTCCACCTCATCAATTCGGTGTGTCGGGCCTAATCTTCCGCGGCGCATCACCGCCACCCGGTCGCAGATGCCCATTAACTCCGGCAGATAACTGCTTACCATCAGCACCGCTTTGGGGGCTCGGCCCTCCGTCGGCGAGCCCGTCGCCAATGCGTCGATCAGCTTGTAAATCATCGCTTTGGCTGCCACATCAATACCCCGCGTCGGCTCGTCTAACAGTAGCACATCGACATCGTGCTGCAGCAATCGGGCCAGCGCTACCTTCTGTTGGTTGCCGCCCGATAGGGACGACAGCGTTTGTCTGGGGCCCTGGCAGCGAATCCCCAGCCGTTCTATCCAGCGTCGGGTGGCTCTATCCTGTCTGCCCGGCAGCACCAGCCTGAGTGGGCCGAAGCCTTTCAGCCTGGAGAGCGTTACGTTGTCCGCCACGCTCAGCGAAACCGCCAGTCCCTCTTTCGTGCGGTCCTCGCTGAGAAAACCAGCCCCCTGCATCCACCGTCTCACCGGCGAAGCAGGCCCCGTGTAAATGCCTAATCGAATCCGCCCACGCTTGACCGGCTCCAGTCCGAACAAGCTCCGCAGCAGTTCCGTTCGACCCGCCCCCACAAGCCCGGCGATGCCCAATACCTCCCCGCGGCGCAGCTTCAAACTCGCCGACTCAGGCTTCTCCAGGCCGGCCAAATCTTCAATCTCCAGAATGACCTCTCCTGCCTGGCGCCCGGAGCGCGGGTAAAGCTCCTCGACCTGCCGACCAACCATCAGCGCTATTATCTCATCGGTGGTGATGGCGGCCACAGCGCTGCTGCCGACCACCTTGCCGTCGCGCAGGACTGTTACCCGGTCCGCGATGTGCTTGACCTCCTCAATAAAGTGTGAAATGTAAACAATGGCTTTGTCCTGTCGTTTAAGCCGCCTAATAAGCTCGAACAGCCGCTCCACGTCCTGCTGCGTCAAGCTGCTGGTGGGCTCGTCCAGCACCAGCACGCGGCAGCCAATGGTCAAAGCCCGCGCAATCTCTACTAACTGCTGCGAACCCACCGACAAATTACTAACACGAGCGTCCGGGGTCAGTTCCGGATTATCAAATTCCTTTAGTGCCTCGATTGCCCGCCGGCGCACCTGTTTCCAGTGCACCACGCCCAGCGTCGCCGGTTCCATACCTAACGTAATGTTCTCTTGCACGCTCAGGTGCGGCGCCAGCGAAAACTCCTGGTATATCATTGCCACCCCTGCGCGTCGGGCCTCAAGCGGATTGCTCGGCCGATACGGCACACCGTCCAGCCACATCTGGCCTGCGTCTTCCTTGACCGCTCCCGAAAGCACCTTCATCAGCGTGCTCTTACCGGCACCGTTCTCCCCCACCAGCGCCAGCACTTCTCCCGGTGAGACCTCGACCCCCACATCGTCCAGCGCCACCGTCGCTCCAAAGCGTTTACATACCCCGTGCATCTTCAACCGGGGTGCTTTGTCGGTCGAATCTATTCTTCCTTGAGCCATTTCTTGTAATTGGGCTCCAGCAGATTCCTGATCTCCGGGTCGTTCATATTCTCCGGGGTCGCCACTCTCGAACCGGTATCAATACGCTTTTCCACTTTCTCGCCCTGCAGGTGCTTGACCATCGTTTTCACACCCAGATAGCCCATATTAATCGGGTCCTGCAGGACCAGTCCGTGAATTTCACCTGTCTCCAGCCCCTTCACCAGCCGCTCGGAGCTATCGAAGCCGACATACTTGACCTTGCCCGCCAGACCGCTGTCCTGAAGCGCCAGTAGCATCGCAAACGCCGTTGACTCGTTCGGGCAAAAAATTCCATCAATTGTCAGCGTTCCATCAAGTTTCCGCAGTGGCGCCAAAAGGTTCTCGCTCGCCCGGCGGGCGCTTTCGGTGGTTGCTCCGCCGTACTGGTTCGAACTGACCACCTCGATTTCGGGGTATTTTTCTTTTAACACTTTCAGGAATCCCTGTTCCCGATTCATCGTGCTGGCCGAACCTTCCTGGTACCGCAGCATAATCACCTTGCCTTTTCCGCCCAAAATCTCGGCCAGATGTTCGCCCCCTTTTCTGCCGCCGATATAGTTGTCCGTAGCGACGAAGCTGACGTAATCTTCACTCTTGAGCCCGCTGTCGATTATCACCACGGGGATTCCGTTATTTACGGCATCTCTGACCGGTCTCTGCAGTGCCGTATCGTCCAATGGTGCCAGCACTATTCCCGATACGCCGCGGGTGATGAAATTCTCCACCACTTTGATTTGCGACTCCCTGTCATCCTCCTTGAGCGGCCCTATCCATTTGATTTCCACGCCCAACTCCTGAAACTCCTGCTCGGCCTTGACCGCACCGGCGTGGATCGACTTCCAGAAAACGTGCGTGGTCCCCTTGGGAATAACCGCAATACGATACTTGCCCTCGCTTTCTTCTTTCCGCTTACAACCGGTCGCAATAAAAACAACCGCTATAGCGGCCAGCACAATTGGTCCTAAGGCCTTTTTCATAATTCTCACTCCCTGAAATTTCATTTTTGACAGCTCCGGTATCTTTGGCCCGCCTCGCCGAATGCGAACTGCCCGGTGCCCTTTTCGGGAACCGTGGTTCTATGATAAATAGTCAATAATCAATAGTCAATAAAGTATATCTGCCCTATTGTGGATTACAAGTGTGCAGTTCTCAAAATTAATCAGGAAAAGGGTCAGCCCCGTTAGAAGTTCTATAACGAATAATATTTTGCAAAAAGGGAAAATTTCTGACGGGGCCTGTTGACAAAGGATTCTGTTTGGCTTAGTATGCTTCGGCAGTGATTTTTTGATAAAATTCTGCTGCCGGGAAGGGCAAGTGTGAAAGTTTTGGCTGTAATACCTGCTCGTTATGGTTCTACCAGGTTCGCCGGTAAAGTTCTCGCCAAAGATACGGGCAAATTCCTTATCCAGCACACCTATGAGCGGGCCTGCTTGGCCAGGCTGCCTGACAAGGTAATAATAGCAGCCGACGATGAGATGATTATTGCCGCCGCTAATTCGTTCGGAGCCGAATGTATCCTGACCTCAGTCGAGAGCAAAAGCGGCACCGACCGTATTGCTGAGGCGGTTGCCGATATTGATGTCGATATTGTGGTGAACCTGCAGGCCGATGAGCCGGAAATTGACCCGGAAAATATTGATTATCTCGCCGAGCTTTTAATAAAAACTCAAAACTCAAAACTCAAAACTCAAAACTATGGAATGGCTACGCTCGCTGCTGATTTCCAAAACGCAGAGCAGATTGCCGACCCCAATATTGTAAAGGTCATAATCGATTGTAACAACAAGGCAATCTACTTCTCGCGCGCACCCATTCCATACAACAGAGAAAAATCCGGCGTAGGAAGCGTGCAGCAGTATCTGCGGCATATTGGAATTTACGCTTTTCGCAGAGAATTTTTACTGAAAATTACCGCTTTGCCGCAAACGCCGCTGGAGAAAATCGAAAAACTTGAGCAATTGCGGGCAATTGAGAACGGCTTTGACATTCTGGTCGGCAAAGTCGAACACACCTGCGACGGCATAGACACACCGCAGCAGTACGCCGAATTTGTTGCCCGTTATTCAAAAAAGAGTAAAGCGTGAAGTCAGACGAAGTTGAACTACGTTTTGAACATTTGATATTTGAATTTCGGATTTGTTTCCACCGCAAGGTGTCCTGCGGAGGATTTCGATGCCGTCCCGGTCCGGCCCTGACGGATTCGAAATTCGAATTTACTTTTAACGAAAGGTGATTTATGGCGAAAGACAAAGACTTGTTGGCTTCTGTTAGTGATACTTCAACCGAGAGCGAATTTTTCTCTCCGGTGCCGGCCGGCTATAAGAAGGGCAAGACCCGCTACTGCTTTGTTATGGGCACCGTGATGAGCGGCCTGGGCAAGGGGATATTCTCATCCTGCCTTGCCAAGTTGATGCAGGACAAGGGGCTGAAAGTTGCGCCGATTAAGCTCGAAGGGTATTTGAATATAGATTCCGGCACGTTGAATCCGTTTCGGCACGGCGAGGTGTTTGTGCTCGATGACGGTATGGAATGCGATATGGATTTGGGCACCTATGAGAGGATGCTCGACCAGGATTTGAGCAAGGCAAATTTTGCGACAAGCGGACAGATATTCAGCTCGATTTTGCACAAGGAAAGACACGGCGACTACCTCGGCAGAGATGTTCAGATGATTCCGCACGTTACCGGCGAGGTCAAGCTAAAGCTTCGCCGGTTGGCAATGGAAACCGATGCCGATATGGTATTTGTCGAGATTGGCGGTACGGTCGGCGACCTGGAAAATGCCTATTTTATCGAGGCGATGCGAGAGCTGGCTTACGAAGAAGGCCCCAATAGCTGCTGCTTCATGGCACTGACCTATATACTGGAGCCGAAAACCCTCGGCGAGCAAAAATCGAAGGCCGCACAGTTGGGAATAAAGCAGCTTATGCAGCTGGGTGTTCAGCCGGATATCATCGCCTGCAGGGCAGCCAATCCCGTTAGTGAAAAGGTCCGGCAAAAGATTAGTGTTTACAGTAATGTCCCCTTTGAAAGGGTCTTCAATATGCCCGATTCTGCCAGTATCTATATGATACCGGCTATGCTCAGAGATGCCGGCCTGGATTTTGAGGTCGCCAGGCTGCTCAAAATCGAGGACAGAATCGACCTGCGGCACGAACGCAAGGCCTGGGCCCGGTGGTGCGATTTCACCGACAAAATCGGCTCGGCTAATCGCCAAATATCCATCGGCATCACGGGTAAGTACACATCCGTGCGCGACAGCTATGCCTCGATAATCAACGCCCTTGATCATGCGGGCATCGCGCTTAGCTGCGACGTCAAGATTAAGTGGATTGAAACAACCGCTATTACTAATGAGAATGCAGCCGAGCATCTGGCCGATGTTGACGGTATTATTGTCCCCGGCGGGTTCGGCACACGCGGTGCGGAAGGAAAAATAAGCTGCGCAAAATATGCCAGAGAGAATAATCTGCCTTATCTGGGGATATGCTTTGGCTTTCAAATGGCTGTTATAGAGATTGCTCGGAACGTTTGCGGGCTGGCAGAAGCCAACAGCACTGAGATTGAGCCGGATTGTCACGAGCCGGTAATCGATATATTGCCGGAGCAGAAAAAAATAGAAAGCCTGGGCGGAAATATGCGCCTCGGCGGAAGGGATATAGAATTAAAACCCCAGACGCTGGCGTGGAAACTTTTTGGCAAAACGAATTCGGTCAGAATGCGATTTAGACATCGTTATGAAGTTGACCCGCGATATATTGAACCGCTGGAAAAGGCAGGCCTTGTGTTCTCCGGCAAAGCACCCAATCAGCCGATTATGCAAATCCTGGAAATTCCCTCCCACCCGTACTTTTGCGGCACTCAAGCGCATCCCTGCTGGACTTCCCGCCCGCTCAGACCTCAGCCAATGTTTGTAGGGCTCGTTGCAGCGGCAATGCAAAAACGTTATCCGCAGGAAAAATTGCCCGATTGTATAAAAGCCACCCGCAAAGCGTGCCTGTCTCGGCTTGGCCGAGCCACAACGGGCAATCGCAATGATTAACGCCTGGTTATAAAGGTTCAACGCCTGCCTATTTATTAGCTTCTTCGAGTGCTGCTTTAAGTTTCTCTATTTGCGCCTTGAGACCCTCGTTTTCCTCCCGCAGTTTTGCGTTTTGTTCCATAACGGCCATTAAAACTTTATCCACCTGCTCTTTAATGTTTTGCTGTGCCTTCTCTTTCCAGACGTTTTTTTCTTTCAGGCATTTTTCAAGCAGTTCTTGTTGCTGTTTGATTTCCTTGTTATGCAGCTCTTTTTGCTTTTCGATTTCCTTGTCACGCTGCTTTAATTCTTTCTTTAACCGCATGTTTTCAGCGGCTATGAGTTGGTGCTTTTTTACAGCCGATTTCGTGCTTGATAGATTTTGCTCTTCGTCACAGCCTGCAATTAACATAATGACAACAATACCAACTGCTAAAACAAATGCCTTCTGGGCCGGTCTTTTCATTTTGTATCCTTTCGAATCTAACTACATTTCCAATATTGACCCCTACTATACCAGCACTTCTCCCATTGTCAAGGTTTTGGGCTATTCAAAAAGCACTTTCAACTTTTCTTTATCAGCCGCCCAGTGTGGCTATGACCCGGATGTCCGAGACGCTCCGGTCCGGGTTTTCAACGAGGACCTTAATAAAGCCGACTTTCGGTTCCAATTCAACGGTCTTTCTGGCCGTCTGGCCCGGCTTAAAATCGTTGTCGAAGCTGTATAAATCGGTCGTGTCGTATTTCAGCCCGTCGTAACTGCCCCTGACGTGGATTCGTATCGGTTTTTCGGCACCGGCCCCGTAGCTGCACTCTGCAGTCAATGCCAGCCGTGTGATGTGTCCTAAACTGACCGGCGGCGAATCGGCCAATGTGGTGGTTTTGCCGCCGTCGAGAGATTCGATGTTCAGCACCGGCATATTAAGACTGAAAGGTCTTTGGGTGACCAACACCTGAACGCCCAAATCTTCAAACCAGGGGAAGCTCTTATTGTTGCGTTCTTCATAGCGCAGCGTGTGATACAGGTAGATAAACGGAGGCTCGATAATGGCGTGCACCTCGGCAAAGGCAGCCGCATTGGGATTGGCCTGTCGCACGCCTACCGGGTTCCGTAGATACTTTATAAAATTATAGCCGTCAAGACTGTAGGCATATCCAATGCTTTCCAGCCGGGGGCCATACAGATGCGTTCCGCCATAAAACATGTGGAAGACGCCGCCGTGATATAGAACTTCAGCTTCGGAGATACCGCCGTCGTCCCAGTCGCCGAAATCACCTTTTTCCATAAGTGGGTTGCCCTTGTATTTGGTATACGGCCCCTCGGGCGTCTCAGCCACCGCCAGTGCCAGCGGGCTGTAATCACCCTTATACCCGGTGGAGCTAATCGGATACGCACTGTAGAGGTGATACTTTCCTTTGACCTTGAGCGTGCCGCCGACATAGCCGAAATCTTCCAGTATGGGGTTGCCCCCGTGTTTTTTCCACGGCCCCAGCGGATGCTTGGCGGTGGCCAGGCCGATGCTCCATTTTCGATATTGCGGCTGGCTGCCATGCCCGGAATACCACATATAGTACCTTTTCGGGCCGTCTTTAAGAACCATCGCGCAGGCCACATACCGGCTGTCCCAGCTTCCCTTTGGGCCGAGGTCGAGAACGGGTTTGTCGCCGTGTTTCTTGAAGGGCCCTAAAGGATGTGTGGAGCTGGCCACGCCGAGGCGATATCCCTTGCCCGCCCCGGTGGCGTGATAATAGAAATAGTAGGTATCGACGTCCTTAAAGGCGTCCGCCGCCTCAATAACACCATCATCCCACGCACCTTCAGGACCGGGCTTGATAATAGGATTGGGCCCCGGAATCTGGATGAACGTCCTATTTTCTACAAGCTCATTTCGCTTTACGATTTCTTTGTAATGCGGTTTTTTCCCTCGTTCAATTCCTGTGCCGCGCTCTGATTTTTCTTTTAGCTGCCTGTTTTCAGCAGCTATTTGCTCCTCGCAGCCTGCGATTGCCATAGTAACAACGGTTGCTAAAATAAGTACTGTTTGGGTCGGTCTTTTCATTATTATTGCCCTTTCGAATTTAGTCACCTTTGAATTACTAATGAAACTTGGGTGGCACCCTCAAACTTGTTTGGGGGTGTTAAAAATGCCTTATTCGAGTGTTTGGGCTAATTGTTCGTTTCATTTGTTTTTCAAATTTCAATAGTAACTTTGCCGGGAGTGACAATACGCTACACTTCCTTGACTATTCGAACAATACTTTCAAATTTTCTTTATCAGCCGGCTCGATTTGGCTCTGGTCCGTCCACACGGCCAAATCAAGACTTTTTCTACACTGGCAGTCCTCGTAAACAAGCTCACGCCCGCTTGTCAAAACGGCCTTTATAAGTTCCAGACAATTGTTTGTTGCCGTTTGCAAATTTGAAATAATCTCTTTTAGAAGTGTTTGCTTTTCTTTTTCCGCCTCGTGGGGGCGCCAGCAGTCGTAATCACTGGCTAATGCAACCATTGCGTAGCAGATTTGTGCCTCTCTGGCCAATTTGGCTTCCGGCATAGCGGTCATACCAATCAAATCGCCGCCCCACGCCCGGTGCATAAGCGATTCAGCCCGTGTGGAAAATTGAGGCCCTTCCATACATACGTATGTGCCTTTCGGATGTGTCTTTATATCGATATCTTTAGCTGCATTTAGAAGTGTTTTTCGGAGTCGCCCGCAAACCGGCTCAGCCATTTCGCAGTGCACCGCCCCAAAACCGCTGAAGAAACTGCTTGTCCGTCTGAACGTTTTATCGATAAACTCATCTACGATGACCAGCTCGCCGGGAGCGATTTCCTTGCGAAGCGAACCTACCGCACCGCTGCCTATCACCGTATGAACGCCGAGCTTTTTCAAGGCAAAAATGTTGGCTGCAAACGGGACCTCGCTCGGAGAAAGTTTATGCCCTTTGCCGTGGCGATTCAGGAATGCGATTTGCTTTTTGCCGAGTCTGCCGACACAAATGGCCGTGCTCGGCTTGCCGAATGGCGTTTCGATATCGTGAAATTCTGCGTCAATTAGATGCTCGGCCAGCGCATCGCCCAGCCCCGTGCCGCCTATTATGCCGATTAATTCTTCCGCCATTTGCCGCAGCTCCTTATAAAATTGCCGTTATGGTACAGGGTTACAGCTATATTTACAAGACGGAAACCTGTATTTTGACCGTGCTAAAAATATCTGTTTTGAAATTTATATTTGAATTGCGCACCCCAATATGGTAGAATAAGCGTCAAGATGTTCACGACTGAAAACATATAGCGACATAAGAGGCGGGCGATGAGAAAAAATCTTCCAGCACTATTGGCGGCTTTTTTGCTCTTGTACTTTGCCGAAATCGGCTTTGCCGGTCTGGCTGTCCGCCCGGCCAGGCTCAGAGCTGCCGGCAGACCAAGGTGGGTCCCGAATGAAATCGTCGTGAAATTCAAAAAAGGCGTCTCTAAAAATCGCATCGACCGGATAAATCAACGGCACGGAACTTCTGTATTGTACACCAGTCCCTTTGCCGGCTTCAAAAGGATTAAGCTCTCTGCCGGAAGAACAGCCAGGCAGGCGGTTGAGCTCTATAATCGCGAGCCTGACGTGGAGTATGCTGAATTAAACTATTATGCCTACGCCCTTTTTGTACCTGACGACCCTCTCTATTCCTACCAGTGGCACCTGTATGAAACTTACGCTGGAATAAATATCGAGCCGGCCTGGGACATCACAACCGGCGACCCCAATGTCATAGTAGCGGTTATTGATACCGGCGTTGCCTACGAAGATTATAATGCTCCAGACCACTGGCATATTGACACTTACAAAGCTTATGATGGAAATTCCTGGTGGTGCGGCCTTGACAATCCTGATTGGGCAACCCCACCGGGCTATGGCAATGGCTGGAAAGATTATTTGCAGCGTTCCTTTGATTTAACCGAAGCTGCCGGTAACGTAACTTTTTCCTATCAATATCGCCATGATTTAGAAGTTATAGCCGTAACTGTCTATGATAAAGCTTTTACCGAGGTTTCAACCGATGGGGGAAATACCTGGACAATTTTAGAAACTTATACCGGGAAAAGCAAAGTAAAAGGAAAGGTTGGCTGGAAATCAGAATCTTTAGATTTAACCGGCTACGCCGACAGTAATGATACTGTTTTAATCAGATTTAGGGTTTATACCGATGAAATCTATAGCGATGAAGATGGAAACTTTAATTCAGACGGAGCTTTTTTTATCGATGAGATTAAATTAGAAGATGATTCGGGCACCCTTTTTTATGATGATGTAGAATCAGGGCCGGGTAGTTGGGAAACTACAAAATATGAGCAGGCGCCGGACTTGGCCGGAACTTCATTTGTGGCAGGTTACGATTTTATTAACGATGACGACCACTCAAATGACGATGATGGACACGGTACCCACGTTACAGGAACAATTGCCCAGAGTACAAACAATGGCCTTGGGGTTGCAGGCATAGCTTTTAATTGTACCATCATGCCGGTTAAGGTTTTGGACAGCGCTGGGTCAGGAACTGCAACATCCTTGGCGGATGGGATTTTATATGCGGCTGACAACGGCGCAAGGGTAGTCAACATGAGCCTTTCATTCCGGCCGGAGGTTACACCTGCCGACCTTCCGGGGGTTACGGAAGCGGTCCAGTATGCTTACACTGAGAAAGGCTGTATCCTGGTGGCCGCAACAGGAAACGATGGTGTGGGTACAGTAAGTCTCCCAGCCGCTTATCCGGAGGTAATAGCCGTTGGGGCGGTTCACTCAGCCGATGCCAGGGCGGATTATTCCCAATACGGGTCCCAGCTTGAGTTGGTGGCCCCCGGAGGTGATGATGTAGATCGGAATGAAGATGGGTATATCGATGGCGTTTTGCAACAGACCTTTGGAGACGTCCCCACCGATTGGAGCGCCTACTGGTTTTATACCGGCACTTCTATGGCGGCCCCTCACGTCACTGGTATAGCTGCCTTGTTAATCTCGACCGGCGTGACCGGCCCCGATGCCGTCAGGGAAGCGCTGCAGAACTCCGCAAGAGACTTAGGCCCGGATGGATGGGATGAAGAATACGGCTGGGGACTCGTCGATGCTTATGCGGCTTTGAACTATTATCACATCCCGGGCGACTTTGACTGCAACGGCTCGGTCGATTTGGACGATTTGAGGACACTTGCAAGCAACTGGCTCGGGGATGAGCCGCTCGTGGATATTGCTCCCGCCGGTGGTGACGGCATCGTCAACTTCCTGGACTTCGCAAAATTTGCCGAAAACTGGAACTATTGACCTTTGAATTACTAATGAAACTTGGGTGGCACCCTCAAACGCAGCCGCGCTGTCATTCCCGCGGAAGCGGGAATCCAGTCTCTCGAGGGCCGGGTGGCACCCTCTTGTGCTTCGCAGAGTAGTACAAACTTGTTTGGGGGTGTTAAAAATGCCTTATTCGAGTATTTGAAGTAATTGTTTGTTTCATTTGTTTCTCAAATTTCAATGGTATAATCAACGGTTATGACTTTAGCTCAAGGCATAAAGGACAAGGCAATCGAGCTGGGTTTCGACCTGGCCGGCATAACCGATGCTTCCGCTCTGAACAACGAGCAGTTCGAATTGTTCACTGATTGGCTGGCCTTTGGCTACGCAGCCCGAATGGACTATATGCGGAAGAATCTTGACAAACGCACAAGCCCTGCCAAACTGCTTAAAAATGCGCAGTCGGTTATATGTGTCGGCTTGAATTACAAACCACCGCCGGCACGAGGCACGAGGGACGAGAGACGAACTTATCGTCCATCTTCCATCGTCCATCTTCCATCGTCAAGGCCAACAGGCAGGGTAGCAAACTACGCCCAATATGAAGATTATCACCTCTTTATAAAAAAACAGTTACGCAAACTGATTGACTTTATCAGCTCTATCGCCGGCGAGCCCCTGCAATTCAAAATTTGTGTTGACTCGGCACCATTAGCTGAAAGGGCGTTGGCCGCCAGGGCCGGCCTGGGCTTCATCGGAAAAAACCGTATGCTAATCAATCCCACACTGGGGCCGCAGATTTTTTTAGGCGAAATAATAACCGACTTAAAACTCCGAACCGATGAGCCAGCTTTTTGTCATTCTGAGCGCAGCGAAGAATCTGGCCCAACCACGCCCAAATGCTCAAACTGCAATAAATGTATCGATGCCTGTCCGACAGGCGCCTTGAGGGCCGACGGCCAATTTGACGCCAATAAGTGTATCAGCTATTTGACAATCGAATATAAAGGCCGGATACCTCCCGATTTGGCTGAAAAAATCGGCGACCGGCTCTTCGGCTGTGATGAATGTGTCCTTGCCTGTCCTTATCAGGAAGATGCACCCGTATGCAAAAATAAGCAGTTCAAATTCTATAGTGACAGAGGGAGACTTGACCTGCACGAGATTCTAAGTAGGGGCAGGCCCGCGTGCCTGCCCTATAACTTCGAGGCCGACTTCGCCGATTCTCCCATTAAACGTTTAGGCCTTGACCGGCTAAAAAGAAACGCCCAAATCTGCCTTGCCAACATAACCCGCTAACCCCTGGCTTGCCCCACACCGTCATTCCGAGCGTAGCAGAGGAATCTATTCTAAAAATTGTCATTCTGAGCGCAGCGAAGAATCTCAACCCTCAATCGTAAATCGTAAATCGTAAATTGCAAATGCCTTTTTCTTGACTTTTGCTTATCTTTCGGCTATTTTATCCGGCTAAGGACGCAAACACCAAGAGGCAAGGTAGGTCACTGTGAACAACTATCATCAAACAGCGCGACAGGTTTTCTTGGCTATTCTGCTGGGCGTATCATTTGCTCCTGCTCATACTAACGCAACCTTCCAGGATAGAACCACCCAATTGGGTCTTTCTTTAACCGAAGGCACCGCCGCATGGGGTGATTATGATAACGACGGCTGGGTGGATTTATATGCCGCAGGCAAACTGTGGCGTAATAACAAAGGAAAAAGCTTTACAAAGGTTATGAATAATGGAGCAGGCATTTGGGGCGATTATGATAATGATGGGCATCTTGATTTATTTGTCTGGAACAATCGCCAGCTGTTGAGAAACAACCGGGATGGAGCTTTTATACCGATATCCCTGCCCGAGTTTCCTAAATCGATAATCCGTGCAGCCAATTGGGCTGATTACGACGGTGACGGATATGTTGACCTCTACATCGGCGGGTACGAAACCTGGCCTTCGCCCTCATACCCCGACGTAATTCTAAGCAATGAAGGCGGTGCCGGGTTCGCCCTCCAGTGGACCCAGTCCAGGCCGCTTTACCGCGCCAGGGGTATTACATCCTGTGACTTCGATAACGACGGCGATATGGACGTATATGTCTCCAACTACCGTTTACAGGAAAATCTTTTGTGGCTCAATGACGGAACAGGCCGATTTCAGAACGCAGCGAAGGAATTTGGAATAGATGGTGATTACAACGGAGAAAAATGGTCCTATGGTCACACTATCGGCTCGGCATGGGGTGACATGGATGAAGACGGCTACATTGACTTATTTGTAGGTAACTTCAGTCACCCACCGGCCCGCCAGGACCGGTGCAAATTTTATAAAAATCTCGGACCTGCCGGCAGCTACCATTTTAAGGATATGACTAACACGGCATCTCTTGCATGGCAGGAATCATACGCTTCGCCCGTTCTTGGCGATTATGACAACGATGGCGACCTTGACTTGTACCTGACAACAGTTTATGCCGTGGGCTCGCGTAACATACGAAACCATCCTGTCCTCTATCGAAATGACGGCAACTGGCATTTCACCGATGTTACTGCACAGGAAGGTCTGGCCGAATTACCGCCGACATATCAGGCCGCCTGGGCTGATTTCGACAATGATGGAGACCTTGACCTAATCACGGCAGCAAGGCTCTTTGTAAACATGGCAAATACCAACAACTGGATTAAGGTCCATCTCGCCGGCGGCGGAAAGAATGTAAATAGTGCCGCCATCGGCGCTCAGGTCCGCATCCGTATGAGTGACAGGATAATTGTGCGCCAGGTTGAAGCGGGAACAGGGGAAGGAAATCAGAATGATATGACACTCCATTTCGGTCTAAGCAAATGGGAAAAGCCAATTCCGGCCGTAGAAATAGTCTGGCCAAATGGAGTCGTTCAGAAAATCCATAAGGTAAGGCCGAACACCCGACTTGAAGTCAAATTCAGGAAATAATACCTCCACCGTCTAACCGCCTGTCCCCGAATGTCGTAGTCGGGTATCCAAGCGTTTCCCCGTCATTGCGAGGAGCGAAACGCTGAAAGTCCGGCCCCTGGACGGATTGGACGGAACGCGGCAATCTCAATCCAAAATCGTAAATCGTAAATCGCAAATCGTAAATTACAACCGTCTTCTGTCCTCCAACTTTAGCTCACTTTAGGCACTTTAGCTCACTACTCACCAATCACCATTAACAAATCCGTGTCTAATTTTTTCTTTATGTCTTCGTGTCTTCGTGGCTAATCCTTGTCCTGAAATCTGTGAAATCTGTGGCTGTTTTTTCTTCCTGCCTTCGTGTCTTCGTGGCGGAAAAAACTGCTCAAATTTTTGAATATTTTCGAATATTTCACACAACTTTTCGAATATTTTCAAACGTTTTCGAATGTTTTTGAATATTTTCAAACGTTTTCGAACGTTTTTGAGCGCTTTTTTCTTGCCTATTTTACCCAAACCCCACAACTTGACAAACCAACCCCCGTTTTTACCCTAAAAACCAACATTGCCCCGAAAAATAACCCGAAAAACCCCATTTTTTCCCTAAATCACGATAATTTTAGTCCAAATTTTGTTAATTCATACTTCGTGGCAGTGAACTGCGGAGAATATATTCGCTTCTAACAAATTCCACTTAATCCTGTTGTCCTCCGTAATGCCGTAAGGCATCCTGCGGAGGAGTCCCAAGTCCGTAAGGATTCCCAAGGAGAACTGTCTAAAAAGAAATTCGTGAAATTCGTGGCTGGTTTTTCTCTAAATGTCCCCAATAAAGATTTTAATCCGCCTCCAAATCACCTATAATATGATTGTTTCTATGATTCTTTCAGAGCTCAAATTATGAAGCCCGTTTTGAAAAAACTAACCGATGCAGAGCTTCTCGACCGCTACGCAGCCGGCGAGGAGGCCGCATTCCGTGAAGTCGTAAATCGTTATAAGAACGGTCTTTATATGTTCTTAAGGCAGTTCCTGAACCGCCGGGACATGGTCGAAGACGTCTTTCAGGAGACCTTCTTGCAGTTATTCACCAGCAGGGACAGCTTCGATACCAGCCGACCTTTGCGCCCCTGGCTGTTCACTATAGCCGCCAATAAAGCCAGGGACGCCCTTCGCAAATACCAGCGAACAGCCGCCATCCCCATAGGCACTATCGCTGAGGCGCAGGATTTGTCGTTCGATGACGTCCTAAACGCCCTTACTTCTGACAGAACAACGCCTTACGAAAAACTGGAAAAGAGCGAAACCGCCTCGCGAGTAGGACAGATTATAGCGGATATGCCGGAAAACCTGCGGGAAATATTAATTTTGGCCTATTTTAACAAATTTTCTTACAAACAAATGGCCCAGATTTTAAGTATACCTATCGGAACGGTTAAAAGCAGACTACACACAGCCGTCGGCCGCTTTGCTAAAGACTGGAAAGCGTCAGTCGGGAGCGAAAAAACTAAATGACCTTACTAAACAACCAGCAAAAACAACTGTTATTTGATTACTGCATAGGTTTAGCATCCGAAAAAGACACTGCCGAAGCCCAGGCGTTAATATCCTCCAACGAAGAAGCAGCCGAAATTCACTCAAAGCTCAAAGCCGCTCTTGCACCACTTGATAGTCTGGAGCCCGAGTCCTGCCCGGATGACCTGGCAGAGGGCACAATTTGGCGACTAAACAATTTTGCACGTTCAAGCCAGCTTCAGCTCCAGCAATTACTTGCCACCGAACAGGCCAGAAAAGTTACCGCTAAGAGTCGGTTCTGGCGCAACTTAGGCGAAATGGCAGCGACAGCAGCAGTGATTCTGGGTATTGCGGGGGTTCTGTTTCCACCTTTGAACTTCGCCCGTCAAAAATCCTGGCAGGCCCGCTGTCAGACGCAATTGGGCAGTATCTTTCAAGGCCTGAGCAATTACACTTCCGAGTATGAGGGTCAACTGCCCGCTGTTGCAACTACAACGGGCGCACCCTGGTGGAAGGTGGGCGACCCGGGCAAAGAAAACTGCTCCAATACTCGCCATATTTGGCTTCTGGTAAAACTTAATTACGTCAATCCAACCGATTTTGTCTGCCCCGGCAGAAGCCAGGGCCGAGCACTCCAATTCGACCCGTCAAAAGTGAAGGACTGTAATGACTTTCCCGCCAGAAGGTACATAACCTATAGCTTCCCAATAAGGTGCCCTGAACCCCAAAAAGGACGTATGCTCATCCCGAAAGTTTTAATGGCAGATTCGAATCCGCTCTTTGAAAGATTGCCCAGGGACTATTCCAACCCACTTAAGCTCCGGCTGGACAAAGAGTTATCAACTCGTAACAGCAGCAATCACGGTCGGCGTGGCCAACACGTTTTGTCCGGCGACGGCGGTGTCAAATTCCTGAAAGTACGTTATATCGGCAACGATGATATATACACACTGCAGGGCATTCGTGTCTATCAAGGTATCGAAGTGCCCTTGCGCGAAGCTGACATTCTTTGTGCCCCCTAATGTTTCGTATCCCGCATTTCGTATTTCGTATCCCGCCAGGGGAATTTATTAGAAGCGGATACATTCTCCGCAGTTCACTGCTACGAAGTATGAATTAACGAAATTTGGACTAAAATTATCGTGATTTAGGGAAAAAATAGGGTTTTTCGGGTTATTTTTCGGGGAGGTTAAGGTTTTTGGGGTAAAAACGGGGGTTGGTTTGTCAAGTTGTGGGGTTTGGGTAAAATAGGCAAGAAAAAAGCGCTCAAAAACGTTCGAAAACGTTTGAAAATATTCGAAAACATTCGAAAACGTTTGAAAATATTCGAAAAGTTGTGTGAAATATTCGAAAATATTCAAAAATTTGAGCAGTTTTTTCCGCCACGAAGACACGAAGAAGGAGGGGTAAAATACGAAGCACGAAATCCGAAATCCGAAACAAATTCAAATTACCAAAATACAAAATTCAAAACAAAGGCGTAGCCACAAATGGGCACGAATAAACACGAATAATTTTGGCCACAGAGGGCACAGAGGAGGAGGTAAAATACGAAATCCGAAGCACGAAATTCGAAACAAATTCAAATGACCAAAATACAAAATTCAAAACAAATTAGCCACGAAGGCACAAAGACATAAAGAAAATTCAATTAGAAATACGAAATCCGAAGCACGAAATTCGAAGTTCGAAACAATATCGAATGTTCAAAATACGAAATTCAAAACAAATTAGCCGCGAAGGCACAAAGGGACAAAGAAAAATTAGCCACAGATTTGTTAATGGTGATTGGTGAGTAGTGAGCTAAAGTGAACTAAAGTGCCTAAAGTGAGCTAAAGTTGGAGGACAGAAGACGGTTGTAATTTACGATTTGCGATTTACGATTTACGATTGAGGGTTGAGATTGCTTCGCTTCGCTCGCAATGACGGGAAGCAATATCGAATATCGAACAAGGAACGTCGAATGATGAAGGGAGATTCCGCATCAAGCACGCAATGGCAGCAGGGAATATCGAATGATGTAGGGCGGAGGTGAATTTTGGAAAAATTGTTGCAATTTCTGGGTTTGGGGGTTAGGATGTGGTCGGAATGAAGCCCGTTAGGAATTGTATAACAGGGCGAGGTTGTGATAAATGGCTGAGCCGGTCGGAAATAATGATAAGGGCGGCGAAACCGCTGTCAGTAAGGCCGTGAGCGATTTTGTCGATGGCCTGAGCGACGAACACCGTATGCTGGTCGTTCTTAAGGCGCAATTGTACGACGGGACGTGGGAGCCGATGCTCGATGACCTGCGAAACCGGCTGGCGGGCAAGCCGTATATATTTAAGCTGGCAAACCGAATACAAGACGATATTAGACGCATCGAAGAGATGCAGGAATTCGAGGCCGAGCATAATATTGATATGGCTGACTATGTAAAAGTGTAAAACGTAAAGTGTAAAACGTAAAACTATTGAATTTCAAGTTTGGGTTTGTGGGATAATAAAGTTTTGTTTCTTTGTGAGGGTTTGGAAATGGTGAAGAAATTGCGATGCAGATTGGTTTTATTGGTTAGTCTTCTGGTTTTGTGCGCTGCGGCGAGGGACATAGCTGCGGAAGATGGTTCGCGCTGGCTTGTTTCGCCGGAGCTGCTCGAACACGCCAGGTTGGAGCTATTGTGGCAGAGTGAGCTGCCGATAAAGAAGAAGGAGAGTTTAGGGCGATTATTTGTTCTTGGTAATCGTGTCTATGCACTATCGAGCCGGAATTATATGGTTTGTTTGAACAGCGAAAAGGGGAATGTGATATTCAGCAGGCCTTTTGCGCCGCTTGGTTTTCCGGTGCTTGGGTTGGAGCTTTATGAGGATGAGCTTATATCTGAGCTTATATCTGTAATTGGCGGCAGGTTGATTGAGATTAACGCGGAATTCGGCACAGAACGTGATGCTACGCGTGTGGAGTTTGGTATAGCCTGTCCAGCAGCTCGGAACAGTTCGCATTTTTATTTGAGCGGGACCGACAGGCGTATGCATGTGTTACGTGCGGAGGATAAAGTTCAAGCTTTTGAGGTGGCTGCTGAGAACGATTCGATGATTACTTCGATTGTTGCCGGTGAGGATTTTGTTGTGTTTGGCACCGATGCGGGCAACGTGATAAGTATCACGCCGGACGGGCCGAAGCGGCTGTGGCAGTTTGACGCCGCTGATAGTCTTGTTGGGCCGATTGTGAGAGATGGAGAATCGGTATTTTTTGCCAGTAAGGATACGAATATATACAGGGTTGACATAGTTTACAGGGCCAACGTATCTACGAAAAAGCTTGTCTGGAAGTATCAGACGGCGGCGGTGCTCGATAAGGCGCCGCGGGTGACGGGAGGGGTTGTTTATCAGTATGTTCGGTATAAAGGTCTGGAGGCGATAGACAGAAAGAGCGGCAAATTTATGTGGCTGGTGCCGGAAGGCGTTGATTTGTTAGCTGAGTCGGGTGGAAAGGCATACGTGATTGCAAAGAAGGGTAAGCTGGTGGTGATGGACAATAAGAAGGCGAAGCGGCTGTATTCGGTTAATTTTGCGAGGGTTTCGAGATATGTTGCCAATGTAGCGGATTCGAGAATTTATATTGCGGATAAGGCCGGTCGAATTGCGTGTATAAAGCCGATTGAATAGTTCGCAGTTCATAGTTCGTAGTTCATAGTATGGTGTCGATTCGCTGTGTACCGCGAGAGGCAAATTAAAATTGAAAAGTTTTTGAGGGAAAGGGTTTACATGAACGTGAAAATCAAGACGGCGTTGGTAAGTGTTTCGGATAAGAGCGGTGTTGTTGATTTTGCGAAGAAGCTGAGTGCAATGGGTGTTAAGATAATCAGCACGGGCGGGACGGCGAAGAAATTGGGCGATGCAGGGGTGAGCGTTGTTGGTATCGAGTCGGTTACCGGCTTTCCGGAAATGATGGACGGCAGAGTAAAAACACTTCATCCGAAGATACACGGCGGACTGTTAGGACTTCGGGACAAAAAGGAACATACAGCAGCTATGAAAGAGCATAGCATTGAGCCGATTGATTTGGTTTGTGTGAATCTTTACCCGTTTGAACAGACCATTGCCAAACCGGATTGTTCGCTGGAAGAAGCGATTGAAAATATTGATATTGGCGGGCCGAGTATGATTCGCTCGTCTGCAAAGAATCATAAGTTTGTTACGGTTGTTACAAGCCCCGACCAGTACGATAAGGTCATCGAGCAGATGCGAAAGAACGGCGGGGCTGTGAGCGGGGAGCTGCGCAGCGATTTTGCGCGGATTGCCTTCGGACTGACGGCTTCGTATGATGCTGCCATAGCAAAGTATCTTGACGGCAGGGGGGTGGTAGAGTATCCGGAGAGGGTTTCTATTGCGCTTAAGAAAGATACATCGCTGCGTTACGGTGAAAATCCTCATCAAAGCGCAGCGTTTTATAAGCTGGCATCGAGTGGGGAGACGTCCGTTAGTAGTGCCAGTTTATTGGCCGGCGGCAAAGAGATTAGCTTTAATAATCTTCTGGATACTAATGCGGCGTTCGAGCTGGTTGAGGAATTCAAGGAGCCGGCGGCGGTTGTGGTTAAGCACCTTAATCCGTGCGGGTGTGCGGTTGATGAGGATATTTGTGAGGCGTATCGGAAGGCCTACGAATGCGACGTTGTCAGTGCGTTCGGAAGTATTATCGCTTTGAACAGAAAGGTGAACGTTGAATTAGCTCAGACGATTATGGAATCTTACAGCCGATTCGGCAAGGCAAGGGGAGCCAGCGGGTTCTTTGCCGAGGTGATTATCGCGCCGGAATTTGAGCAGGATGCGGTCGAGATAATCCGGACGTTGAAGAGCTGGGGCGGCAGGGTCCGGCTGATGGAGACCGGGCCGATTGACAGAGCTAAGATTGACGGCGGTGAGTTTGACGCTCGCTGCGTTGTCGGCGGACTGCTTTTGCAAAAGAGGGATTTGGTTGGCTGGGAGCCGGATGTGTTGACGTATCCGACGAAAGCCAGGCCTACAAAAGAACAGCTTGATGATTTGAGGATTGCCTGGCTTGTCGCCAAGCATACCAAGAGCAATACGATTGTGCTGGTCAGGAACAGGAAGGTTTTAGGGGTGGGGGCCGGGCAGATGAATCGCGTGGAGTCCGGCCTGATTGCATTCAAGCACGCAGGGGACGAGGCGAAGGATTGTGTGATGGCTTCGGATGCGTTTTTCCCATTTCCGGACAATGTTGAAAATGCTGCGAAGGCGGGAGTGGCTGCGATAGTTCAGCCGGGCGGTTCGCAAAAGGACGACGAAGTAATTGCGGCCGCTGATAAGCACGGGATTGCGATGGTGTTTACGGGAAAGAGGCACTTCAAGCACTAAGAAAATAGCTTTTAGAAGAAAGAGGTTACAAACTATGCGGTATAGAATTCTGATCGAGCAAGACGAAGATGGCGTCTTTGTTGCTGAATGTCCTTCTCTACCTGGATGCGTTTCTCAGGGTAGAAGTCGAAAAGAAGCTTTGGAGAATATTCAAGATGCTATTAAAGGATACCTGGAGAGCCTGAAGAAGCATAATGAACCTATCCCCCCATCGATTGAAGAAGAGATTGTTGAGGTGACAATTTGAGTAAGTTACCGATAGTATCAGGGAAACAATTATGCAAGGTATTGGCTAAGATTGGGTATTTCATAGATCATCAGACGGGCGGCCACACGGGGCCGCCCCTACAGTCCTGTGGCTTTGGGGAGTTTGTTGGGTATATTGGTTTTTTTCAGGTGAAGCGGGTCAGGGCGGCCACACGGTGCTGCCGTTACAGTCCGGCGGCTTTTCGGAGTTTTTTGGCCATATCGGTTTTTTCCCAGGTGAAGTTCGGGAGGTTTCTTCCGAAATGGCCGCCATAGGAGGTTTCGGCGTAGATTGGGCGGGCAAGTTTTAAGTGCGCAATCATTTTCTTGGGGGTCAAAGGAAAAAGCTTTCTTATAATTTCACTTATTTTTTTCTCGCTGATTTTTGCAGTTCTTTCGGTATCTACAAGGACGGAGATGGGTTCGGCTACACCAATGGCATAAGATAACTGGATTTCGCAGGCGTCTGCGAGTCCTGCAGCGACGACGTTTTTTGCAATGTATCGTGCCATATAGCTTGCGGTTCTGTCAACTTTAGTGGGGTCTTTACCACTGAAGCAACCGCCGCCGTGGCTTCCTCTTCCGCCGTAGGTATCGACGATGATTTTTCTGCCTGTCAGTCCGCAGTCGCCCTTTGGGCCTCCTATTACGAATCGGCCGGTCGGGTTGATGTGGAATATGATGTTTTTGTCAACGAGACGCTTCGGCAATACGGGGAGGACAACTTTTTCGATGATTTGTTTTCGCAACTGTTTATAGGCGATAGATGGTGCGTGCTGGGTGGATACTACGACTGTGTGAATGCGTTTTGGTTTGCCGTTTTCGTATTCGACAGTTACCTGACTTTTGCCGTCGGGTCGCAGCCAGGGTAGTGTGTTATTCCGGCGTGTTTTTTCCAGTCGAGTTGTTATGGCGTGTGCGAGCTGAATCGGCATCGGCATAAGTGCCGGTGTTTCCCTGCAGGCATAGCCGAACATTAATCCCTGGTCGCCGGCTCCCTGCTCTTTGTGCAGGCCTGTTCCTTCGGTTACTCCCTGTGAGATGTCAGCGCTTTGATTGTCAATTGAAACAATTACGGCACAGTCATCGCCATCGAAACCTATGGCTGGGTCGTCGTAGCCGATTTTTTTGATTGTCTTTCTGATGACGCCCGGGATGTCAACATATGCTTTTGTTGTGATTTCGCCGGCGACTACGACCAGGCCGGTCGTTACCAGTGTTTCACAGGCCACTCTGCTTTTCGGGTCCTGTGCGAGCATTGCGTCAAGGATTGCGTCGGATATGTGGTCGGCCACTTTGTCAGGATGGCCCATTGTTACGGACTCACTGGTGAAGAGGTACTCGTTGGTGTCACAATGAGGGTTGTTGTGAATCGATTTTTTTGCCATTTGTGGTTTACCCTTTCAGCGGCTGGTCGTATTTTTACTCAGGACCGGCGGGGTTACTTTTTCGAGCTATCGTTGATTGTCCAGTCATATTTTATAGGTTTGACGGAATAGTTTTTTAGTTCAAGGAAAGATACGTCCCGCCTGGAAATATAGTTGGTGAGGAAATTCAAAACGGCCTGGGTTGCGGGCTGCTGGTCTTTAAATTTTTTGTCTGTACCGTATTTGCTGATAAACTCTTTTCCGTACCAGGTTGGTTGAAGTATAGCGGAAAGATAGACTGTTTGCTTGTCTCTATCTATTTTGAATGCGTAGGGGCTGGAGAGAAATCTTTTAGTCTGGTCGTCCAACTGTTTGTAGAGCTTGTGTCCATAATACGGCTCATTGCGCAAAGGCGGGCTGGAGAGGCAGGCCCCTGATATGGCAAAAAATACTCGCGGTTCGTCGAACTGTTTGCGGAAAAACCGACGTTCGACTTCCGAAAGGGTAAATTCCTCACCCCTTACGATAAATTTTTGTTTGCCGATGCCGCCAATACGTTTGTCGATGTGCCTGATACTATTAGGGCCCCAACCTGGAAACATGCGGAGCAGCCGGTACGATTCAATAGGATAATTGTCGACAATTATCTTGAGCATTTTTATGTTGTATGCGTTGAGCCAGAAGGCGATTTTGTCCTCTTTGGGCCAGGCGTTATATTCGTTTGGGTCGAGTTTGGCGAATTCATTCAAGAGCTTGTTTAAATCCGGCTTTTTATACCTTAGTTTTTTATAGTTGATCATTCCCTTGTTGTTGACGAAGGTTTTTAAGATGCCGGCACATTTGTCGTGAAAAGAAACCTTGGTGAGAGGCTTGGGCTTCGGAGGTTCGACATCGTTAGGTTCGGTCTTAGTGGGCTCGACATCGTTAGGTTCGGTCTTAGTGGGCTCGACCTCATTAGGTTCAGTTTTAGTGGGTTCGACCTCGTTAGGTTCGGCCTTAGTGGGTTCGACCTCATTAGGTTCAGTCTTAGTGGGTTCGATCTCATTAGGTTCGGCTTTCGGAGGTTTGGTATCGGGCTTTCCGGGGGGGCAGCCGGCAATAAAGACCAATATGGTTAGCGAAGTTATGAAAGCAACAAGGCACTTAGTCATTTTTTAGCTTCCGATAAATGATTACGCAATTTTTCAGCTATAAAGATTACTCAATTTTACATTAGCATAAGGCATCAGGCAATAAATGCAACGATTTGTTAATGGTTTTATCGTATTTTTAGAGAGAAGACTTAATTTTAGCCTTTCAGGACGGCTAAAGGAACCATATTGCTGCGTGTTACAAAATTCGCCTCACCTATTTATGAGGGAGCTGCTTTAACGAGGCACGCAGTTTTGGTAAGCTTTCCGGATAATTCTTCTGTATAAATTCGACTATTTTTTCCCTAACGTGGCAACGAAGACTCCAAGCTGTCGATGCGTCCGGGGCACTCATCAGAGCTCTTAGTTCGAGCGTGTGTTCGGAGGCGTTGGTTACTTGCAGTACACATACCTTACCATCCCACAATTCAGAATCCTTCAAGATTTTTTGAAGCTCAACCCTGACCGCTTCAACCGGGACTGTATAGTCAACATAAACATACACAGTTCCCAACAAATCGGCTGTGACCCGGGTCCAATTTTGGAAGGGCTTTTCGATGAAATAAGTTATCGGCACGATTAAACGTCTCAGATCCCAGATTTTTACAACAACATAGGTTAAAGTTATTTCTTCGATTCGGCCCCACTCATTCTCCACGATAACTACATCATCAATGCGGATCGGCTGAGTAAAAGCTATCTGAAGGCCGGCTATGAAAGTTCCAATCGTTCGCTGAGCAGCAATACCAACGACTATGCCAATAATTCCGGCTGATGCCAGGATAGTTGTCCCAAGCTGCCGAACTTTTTCGAAGGTCATTAACATGGTGCCCAAAGCCAAAATACACACTAAGATAGTCACTATTCGCTTCAAGACATTTAACTGAGTACGAATTTTCCTCGCCCTGAGATTATCTTTTACATCAACATCGAAACGGCTAACGACATATTCATCCAAAATGTACACTGTCTTTACGAGCAGCAGTGAAACCAGGCCTATGAAAAACAGACTAAGGGCATGTTTTGCAACGGCAAGATATTCTTCAGACAACCCAACAGGCAGAACCAAACGTATAACTAACAATATCACAATCCACTGCAGGGGTCGGTAGCAATGCTTAACGCACAGGTCATCTATAATCCCTTTAGTGTGCCTGGCAAGGGCCAGCAGGATTCTGTAAATAAGCAAATGGCCTATTACGCCCGCAAGCACAAGTATCCCTAAGAACCAAAGTGCCCAATCATTTATTTGCAGCTCATTTATCGCCAAGTATTCACCGTGCCTGCTATTTACCTAGTAAAGAATTAAACATATACAGATAGTCAGAAAGCAAACGGGTTATTAAGAATTTCTCTCTGACAGTTTCTTTCCCTTGCTGTCCCAGATTTTCACCTTCTTTAGGATTTTTCAGCAGATGGACGATTCTATCTGCAAATCCCTCCGTATCTTTTGGTTCAAGCAAAAAACCATTCCTGCCATCCTCTATCTGCATAGGTATGCCGCCAACGTTGGATGCTACAACGGGTGTTTTTTTCCAGAGTGCTTCAGTTACGGCAAGACAGAATCCTTCTCTGGTAGACTTTTGTATGATTACCTTAGAAAATCTTTGAATGGAATTGACCAGCGTCTCATTATTACCAACAACAAATAGTATATCCCCTCTTTTTAGAAACCTATTGGCTTTTCGTCGAACCTTATTGTACATCTTCAAGCCTTCGGGGTCGTCACTGGCGACATTGTAGCAGAAAACCAATCTGCAATCGACTTTCTCCTTAACCAGTTTGAATACATCTATCACACCCTCTGGGTCCTTCCAAGGGTCGAGTCTCGATACCTGTGCAATTATCGGTTTGTCTGTCGGGATACCGGCTTTGGCTATATGTTCCAATATGGTTTTGTCGGGAATATCCTTATTTTTCTGGCCAAGAGGATTAATAGCGGGGAACATAAGCCTTTGATCTACGGGCAGATCTTCTTTGAAGTATTTTTCACTTGAGAAAACAATCTGGTCGTATTTGAGCAAGAAGCCTTTAAGAAAATCCCATAATTCCTTATGCGGATCAGTCAAGTCAATGTGACATCGCCATATCCAGGGTTGGTGTTTTCTATAAGAACCTATCAACGAAAGCGGCTGTGGGTCGTGGATGATTACACAATCGTGGTCCAGGTGGGAAAACTTGGAAAAATTTTCGTTAACTTGAAGATACACATGTTTTTTACTATCAGACAAATTTAACTTTGCCCCTTGCAGAGCATTGTGAAAACTCTTTGTGATCTCGAAAAACTCCTGACTCCCATGCAAAATTCGCCAGTCAGTGTTTATACCCACGTCATTCATCAACAATGCGAGGGAATAGAGAATCTCTGAAACCCCGCCACCCTGGTATGTGGCATTAAGGTGAACAATGTGTTTACCGTAGAGGCCTCTGGCTCGGGTGTAAATTTCGGCTAACGTTTCATCGGGCACTATATGACGGAAATCATCAAGACTTAACATATCATCCTCTTATTAACTGCTGGTTTTGGTTAGCTGCTCAAGTAATAATCTAAGCTCATAGACTGAATCCAAATTGAATCGCGCTTTTGAAATACTATATCCTACTTTAATTGAATATGCATTTTCAGGCAACACTGCAAACAAGTCCTCATCAGTGTAATCATCGCCGGCTGCGAGGATGAAGTCCCATTTTTGCCTTTTCAGCCATAGTTCTGCGGCATGGCCCTTACTTATGCCAATATTTTTGACTTCAAGTATTTTGCTGCCTTCAAATACACCGATGTCGAGATTGGCCGTTAGATCCATGATAGCATCTCTTAATTCTTGGGTCCTGAGATAAGCTAATTCTGGGTCTGATCTGCGGAAGTGCCAGACCAGTGAGAAGTCTTTTTCCTCAATGGAAGAGCTGGGTGTTCTATCAGTATATAGTTCAAGGATAGGCCTAATCGTGTCTTTCCAATCATTTCTTAATGGTTCAATTACCTGCCAGTCTTTACCCTTTTCCTTAAACCAGGCACCGTGTTCAGCGATTAAGGAGGCGTTGAGATTGCCGAGCCAGTGATTTATGGTTGCTTTATCTCTGCCACTGATTATGACCACGTCATTTTTAGGGTCTGCTACAAGGTTCTCCAACAAGACCAGAACTTTTTCATCAGGACGTGCTTTTTCTGGCCGGCCGGCAAAATCTACAAGTGTTCCGTCATAATCAAGTAACAATAACCGTTTTGAACTTTTATTATATTCGTTGGTTAATTTTTCTCTGGTGGATTTAGCAAGTTTACGAATGGAAAGTTCCTCCTGGGTTTTTTTCACATTGCGCAGGGTTTCCATAAAATCGTGGGCCCATCTTGTTACAGTATAGCGTGAAAGTCTATTTTGCATTAATCTGTTACGCTCAATTTGCTCTTCTATAGGCATTTCGAGAGCCTCTTTTATCGCTCTAATAATTGCACCTTTGTTATGAGCATTAACTATGACGGCTTCACCCAATTCGCTGGCTGCCCCTGCCATTTCGCTGAGAATTAAAACACCCCTGCCATCTGTTTTCGTTGCAATGAATTCCTTGGCTATCAAATTCATCCCATCCCGCAAAGGCGTCACCAAGGCCACATCGGCGGTTTTATACAAAGCAACGAGTCTCTCAAATGGAAGGAACCGATACAAATACCATACAGGCACCCAGCCAATAACACCATGTTCCCCATTAATCCTACTCACAAGGCCCTCAACCTGCTTTCTCAATTCCATATAGTCCTCAACGTCAGTGCGAGATGGAACCGCTACGAGTATTAGAGTAACCTTCTCCTTGTATTCGGGATTCTGTGACAAAAACAAATCGAACGCTTCGAGTCTCTGAACAATGCCCTTGGTGTAGTCTAATCTGTCGATGGATATGATTATTTTTCTCTCGCCAACTTTCTTGCGAATTGTGGTTAATCTTTTCTTGACCTTTTGGTCTTCTACCGCACCCGAGTATCTATCGTAATCAATCCCCATCGGGAATGCGTCCACTTTTACAACCCTATCACCTACGGTTAACTCCCCCATAGAGTGCTCAGTTCCGACTATTCGGGCTGTGCTGCTGAGAAAATGACGCACATAATCATATGTGTGAAAGCCTATCAAATCGGCTCCAAGGAGCCCGTTTAGAAGTTCTACCCTCCAGGGCAAAAGACGAAACAGCTCAAAAGAGGGAAATGGTATGTGAAGGAAGAATCCAATTTGTGCATTGGGAAGTTTCTCTCGTATGAATTGTGGAAGCAGCATCAATTGGTAATCGTGGACCCAGATTTGGTCATCAGGTTCAGCTATTTTTACGATGGCGTCACAAAAGGCTTCGTTGACCTGCTTATAGGCCTGCCAGTATCGGTTTTCGTACACCGTATACAAAGAAAAATAGTGAAAGAGCGGCCAAATGGTCTTATTACAAAAGCCATGATAAAAATTTTGAATGTCCTTCATAGAAAGAAAAATAGAATGGCAATTCTGCTCTTTAAGGTTATTTAAAATTTGCTGCTTTTGCTGTTCCGAAATTTTATCTGTAGCTATACCTGGCCAACCAACCCACTGGCCCTGATGTGACTTACGGAATGAGGACAGCCCCGTAGCAAGACCACCTACACTCGGCTGAAAACGCAACTGATTAGTGCGTTTTGTAACACTAACAGGTAATCTGTTTGAGACTATTATCAGTGTAGCCATTATCTCCTTACACCATTGGGCAATATGAACAAAAATATACTAATTGTTTTTATTGTATTTTTACAGAGAAAATTTAATTTTAGGAGGAGTGTTCTACGGAATCGTCAAGATGGCTTACGCCAAAGCAGATTCGAGGGTATCTTAGCCCTTCAAGACAGCTAAAGGCACCATTCTGGCGACGGGTTTTGCCCAGCCGCATTCGGTAACAATTCTGACGACTTCGTCAATGTCTTTGTAGGCGTCCGGCGCTTCTTCCTTTATTTTGCGTCTATTGCCGGTGATGAGCTTTATACCTTCCATACTGCGTTTGAATCGTTCATCGCTAATCCTGGCCGGCGTAATGACTCTGCCTCTGCGGATTTTTCCGAGGGCGGCGGTGCGACTCATCACTCTGCCCGCTCCGTGGTTGACCGAACACAAAGATTCGTCTGAATTTCCTGTTCCGACAAGTAGAAAACTTGCGGTACCCATTGAGCCGGGTGTTATTACAGGCTGGCCGATATTTGCGAAGGCGGTTGCGGCCATACGCCCGGGCCCGAAGGCGCGTGTAGCACCTTTGCGGTGTACCCAGAGCTGGTTTCCCTGGTGTGTTTCAAGCTTTGCCATATTGTGAGCGACATCGTAAACCAGTTTGAGCGGCGTATGGCCGAACATTCTGTTAAAACATCGTCTTACAAGCAGGGCCATAATGTGGCGGTTGGTGAAAGCGAAGTTTGCGGCGGCGGCCATTGCGGCGATGTAGTTTTTACCGGCATTGGTTTCGGTTGGCAGATATGAGAGCATTTTTTTTCTTTCGGCCATTTCCGGTCTTCCGGCGGCGATACTCATATATTGGTCGGCGATTTCAAAGCCGAACCGGCGGGAGCCGGAGTGTATCATTACAACGATTTGGTTTTCAAAAAGGCCGAAGGTTTTCGCTAAGGCAGGGTCAAAGACTTTCTGAACATACTGAATTTCGATGAAGTGGTTTCCGCCTCCGAGAGTGCCGAGCTGGCCGGAACCTTTTTGTATTGCGGCTTTTGGTACTGCGGCGGGGTCGGAGGGCAGCCGGCCATTTTCTTCGATTCTTTTAAGGTCGTCGGCGAACTCATCAGGGTCGAATGCCTCCCAGGCCTGGTGGCTGATTCTTTGTGCGAGTGTTGGTACGGCGGCGGCGCCCTTATTGATGACGAGCTCGATGCCGGCTTTGTCCAACGGCAAATTGGCCTTGCCTTCGCCGAGCGGGATGTCACGGGCGATAGAGAGAGCGATGTTGTCGGTGTCGATGTCGCCTTTTGAAAAGGGCGTTCGTAAGAGGCGCATACCGCAGTTTATATCGTATCCGACGGCGGCGGGCATTATGGCGCTGTCGAGTCCCATCACGGCGCCGATAGGTATGCCGAAGCCGACGTGGATATCGGCGGTGGCGAGAACTTTCTTTGCCGGCGGCAGAGAGGCGGCATCGTAAAGCTGGCGGACGGCATCAGGTTCGAGCTTGATGGCTTCGGAGGCGAAAATGGTTGCGTCGGTAACCATCTGGCCGTGGCGTTCCATATACAGCCGTAAGGGGTCTGTGCGAACAAGTTTTGGAGAGGATTCGACCATAAATGAACCCCTTATTGCAATTTGAAAAACAAACGAAACAAACAATTAGCCCAAACACTCGAATAAGGCATTTTCCCCACTCCCAAACAAGTTTGTACTACTCTGCGAAGCAGCGCTTCGCTGCGAAGCACGAGAGGGTGCCACCCAGGTTTCATTAGTAATTCAAAGGTCAATAATAAAGCTTATCGGTTCTCTGGATATTATTATACCGGCTTTTGCGCTTTATGGACAGGAACTCTTGCGAATATAGTAAAGAAAAACTTCTTGTTAGACGAGTGTAGAATAGACGAGCCGGGGTCTGAATTTGCTTGACAAAAGCCGGTGTTAACGTTAATCTGGATAATACTGAACGCAGGTCCAGGGTGAAATCTGCTTGTTTTTGAGGGTGTTTATAATAATGAGGGGTAAACGGACGTTTTTTGGTGTTCTGGCGGCATTTTTGGTTTTAGCGATGCATTCGGGTTCTGAGGCCGTCAATACCAAGGGGATTGACAGGGTGCGCAATAAGGGGGTGCTTGACAGCAGAGATTTTCAGATTATTGACGATTTTGTGAATGAGGCGGTGCGAGAATTGGTCGGGACCAAAGATTTTTCGTCTATAGCAACGATTCGTTCGGTCATTCTGGCACGCCGCTCGAGCAAGACGAGCGTTCAAGCCCAATATGTCGAAGAGTTTTCCAAGTCGGCCCTTAAATACATCTCTTCAGGCTTTCAAGAAGTCGAGAAACTAACGCCGGAAGGTCGCAAACTCAAAGTAAAGGTTAATCTTTTGATTCTGATGGATGGTCTTAGCGATGTGCGGTTGGCGGATTTGGCTATCGGGATGCTGAAAGATAAGAATGCGGTTATTCGCTACCTTGCGGTTCGTTCTCTTACTAACGCGGGTATTGTAAAGCAGTTAAATTCTGGTGGGGCGGACAATTCTAAATTGGCGCGCCGCATCGCCGAGCGATTCGGCGGGCTGGTTGACAAGTCCGGTCCTGAGGTGATACGCTTAATGGCTGAATTTGCGGCTGCGGTGAAGGTTGCGCAAGGCGAGGATTTATTAGGCCAGATAGCTGATATGCGAATGAAAAGATACGCTGACTGGACGGTGAAATACGAACTTCTGGATGCTGCCATTCTAAGATTGCTGTACAAAAAAATATCTTCCCCCCCCTTCTTGCTTTCGCAAGAAAGCATGGGGGGGCGCTTCGGGCAGCTATATTCTTACGTGCTCCAGAGATATATTAAGGGGCGGGATTCTCTGAATACGACCCAGAAACATCAACTGGCTTCGGTACTGGTGGAGACAGAGCAATCGTGTATTAGTAAGCTTTTGGGGATGCGACAAACGGTGATAAAGAGAGCTGTTGAGGGGGGTGATTATACGGCTCTTTTGCAGGAGCATAGTAGATTACTCGGAGACAAAACACAAGCCGGGCGATTAGGGTTGAAGCTGAAGTTTGACTACGGCAAGACCAGCGATGGGGTCAAACGCATCGCTCCGCTTGCTTTGCCGGAGCGGCCCAGGCCCAAGGCGTCTTTGCCACAAAGGCACCAAGACACCAAGTTTTTCTAATTTATAATTTCTTCGTGACTTTGTGACTTCGTGGCTATTTTTGCAAAACGGCGTTCCCAAACATTGGAGGTTTGGTTTTATGAACGGTCGCGGAGGCGTTGTTACATTTTTCATCTTTCTGTTCCTGTCGATTGTTATCCTGCTGCAAATTCTTTCAATGGTGCAATCGGACCGATTGTACGAAGGTCTTAATCGGCTCGATGAGATTTTTGAAGGCGCTGCTCCTATGCGCGGTGCTAAGGGTGAGCCGAATGTCCCTGCCGGGATGGGTAAAGAATATCCGGGCGATGAAGGCGATTGGCTTGTATGGGCGTTTCGGGTCGAGCCCAAGACTTTGAACCAGATTTCCGCGGACAGTGATATATACTCAAGATGGATTACCACGCCTTATATTTTTGAGCCGCTTTTAGATTACGACTATGACGAGATAAAGCTTGTGCCCTGGCTGGCGGAAAGCTATGAGGTTTCCAGTGACGGTCTGGAAATAACTTTTTTCCTCAGGGACAATATATACTTTTCGGATGGCGTGCCCGTAACCGCAGATGACGTTATTTTTACCTATGAGACCATAGTAAATCCCGGGGTTGATGCGGCAAATTTAGCTAATTATTACAGGGATGTTGACAAAGCTGTTAAAATCAGCGACCGCGAAGTGAAGTTTATAATGAAAAGGCCTTATTTTAAGTCTCTTGAGCAGTTATCCTTTATAGACACCGGGATATTTCCAAAACATGTGTATGAGTTCAGCGACGCTGCGGACTTCAATAAGCACATTTCCAACCCCGTAGGCAGCGGGCCATATTTATTTGAGAAGTGGGATGTGGGCAGGGAAGTCGTTTTGCGTCGCAATGAGAACTATTGGGGCTGCAAGCCTAAACTAAAAAAAATAGTTTATAAGTTTATTCTGAATACCATTGCGTGCCTGCAGGCGCTGCGTTCCGGGCAGATAGACATTATGATTCCTGAACCCGAACAATTCGCCGACCTGGACGGAGATGCAGAGTTCAAGAAGCAGTTCTACTATCTTTGCTATTATGAGCCGCGTGTTCCTTTCTTTTATATTGGATGGAACCAGGATACTGTATTTTTTTCCGACCAGCGGGTGCGCCTGGCTATGACACATATTGTAAATCGTGAGCAAATAGTTACTCACCTTATTAAGGGCAGTGGACGGCTGACTACGGGCCCGTTTTATATTGGTGGGAATCAAGATGACCCGGACATTGAGCCCCGGCCTTGCGACCCTGAGCGCGCCAAAGAATTGCTGGATGAGGCCGGCTGGGTCGATAGCGATGGCGATGGCATACGCGACAAGGATGGAACCGCTTTCAAGTTTAAGTTTATGTACTCAAGTGAGAATACGTTTTATCAGAGATTGGTCAAAGTGCTGAGGGACGAGGCGGCTAAAGTGGGAATAGAATTGATTCCCGACCCCTTTGAATGGTCGGTCCTTCTACCCCGGCTAAATGACAGAAAATTTGAGGCGATGGTTATGGGCTGGGGTGGTGATGTAATCGACGACCCTTATCAGATATGGCATTCATCCCAGATTGGCAATCGGGGTTCAAATTACGTAGGCTTTAATAATCGGCAGGCAGATGCGCTTATTGAAGAAGCCCGCAGAACTTTAGATGAAAACAAACGTAATGAGCTTTATCATCAATTGCACCGAATTCTGCACGAGGAACAGCCTTATACGTTTTTGTTCGAAAGGCCCATTATGCGTCTTTTGGACCGGCGATTTGAAAATGTTATAATTCACAAAAAGGGACTAAACTGGTTAGAATGGTATGTTCCAAAAGAAAAGCAAAAGTACAAATAGGCGGCAATGATTAGAAGTTAAAATGTAAACACTTTTCGACAGGAGTTGACTTATGAATGGTCGTTCGGGATTGCTCACGTTTTTTATTTTCCTGTTTCTCGCTGTGATGATATTGCTTCAGGTTTTGTCGATGGTCCAGTCGGACCGATTGTATGAGCGTCTTAATTATCTTGTAGATACGTGGCAAAGCAGGGGGCCTGTGAGGGCGGTTCGAGAGAAGGGACGCTCGGCTGATTTGCCGGGAGAAGAATATCCCGGCGACGAGGGTGACTGGCTGGTGTGGAGGATTGGGGCTGAGCCGGCCACTTTAAATTATATAACATCCAAGGATATTTATGCTAATTGGATAGTGGGCGGGAACATTTTTGAAAGTCTTTTAGAATATGACTACGATGAAGTCGAGCTCAAACCCCTGTTGGCTGAAAGCTATGAGGTTTCTTCCGATGGTCTGGAAATGACTTTTCGGCTGCGGAAAGACACACATTTTTCTGACGGGGTGCCAATAACCACCGACGATGTCATCTTTAGCTATGAGACAATAATAAATCCTGATGTGGATGCGCACGCGCTGGCCAACTATTATTACCCTATCGAGGAAGTAATTCAGATTGACAGCCACACGGTGAAGTTTGTTTTTCGTGAGCTGTATTTCAAAGGCCCTGAGATAGGCGGGCTTATGCCGATAATGCCGAAGCATATTTACGAATTTTCCGATGCCGCGGAATTCAATAAGCGTCGTTCTGAGCCAGTGGGCAGCGGGCCATATTTATTTGAGAAATGGAACGTTGGGCGTGAAGTTGTTCTGCGGCGGAATGAAAACTACTGGGGCCGAAAGCCGAAGCTGGAAAAGATTGTTTACCGGGTAATCACTAATGAAGTGGCGGCACTGCAGGCCCTGCGTTCGCATACGGTGGATTTTATGGTGCCGAATTCGGAACAATTTGTTGAGCTGTCGGAAGATGAGAAATTTGTCAAGGAATTCGAGTGTCTTTCCTATTGGAATCCGGGGGTGGGTTATTCGTACATAGGTTGGAACCAGGGCGCCCCGTTTTTTGCTGACCGCCGGGTGCGATTGGCTATGACGCATCTTGTGGACCGGGAAACGATTATCAAGCATCTTATGAAAGGTCTTGGTCGCATCGTTACGGGGCCGTTTTATGTCCTGGGCAAACAGTATGATTCGAGTATTGAACCCTGGCCGTACGACCCTGAGCGTGCCAGACAATTACTTGACGAGGCCGGCTGGCGTGATACCGATGGAGACGGAATGCTGGATAAAGGAGGAGTGCCCTTTAGATTCAAGTTTATGATAGTTAGTGGTTATCTTATAGGGGAACAAATAGCCAAGTTGTTAAAAGATGAGATGGCAAAAGCAGGCATAGATTTGATTCCGGACCCTTATGAGTGGTCGGTTTTTGAAGAACGGCTTAATACGAGGTCCTTTGATGCTACGATGTTAGCGTGGGGCGGGACAGTGCTGACGGACCCCTATCAGATATGGCATTCTTCACAGATTAAAGGGCGCGGTTCCAATCGGGTCGGGTTTGACAACCCCGAAGCGGATGCCATTATCGAAGAAGCCCGAAGGACTCTGGATGAGAGTAAACGTAACAAGCTGTATCACCGTTTCCATCGGATTTTACATAAGGAGCAGCCTTATACGTTTTTTCGGGCCAGGCCGTCACTGCGTTTTCTGGATAAGCGTTTCAAAAACGTCAAGATTCATAAGCTGGGACTTAATCCATTAGAATGGTATGTACCTGAGGACCAGCAAAGGTACAAATGAGGAGACAGAAGACGGAGGACAGAAGACAGAGAACAGAATAAAATCTTAAGAAGCAGAGAATTTGAATAATAAAGTTTGATAAATGACAACTTATATAGCAAGACGTTTATTGTTGATGGTTCCCACGCTGCTGGGGATAACCGTAATGGTTTTTGCCATCAGTCGGATTGCGCCGGGCGACCCGCTGAGCCTACGTATGGGGCCTGGGGGGCAGATGGACGCTAAGCAGGCAGCGGTTGTTCGGGAGGCACAAATGAAACTTCACGGATTAGATAAGCCGCTGCACGTTCAGTATGCGATTTGGTTGGAGCGGGTGGTGCGTTTTGATTTTGGGGATTCAATTAAGCATCATCGGCCGGTTATTGAACTAATCAAAGAGAAATTGCCCATTACGCTGACGCTAAATTTAATTGCTTTTGTAATTATCTATGTGGTATCGCTGCCGTTGGGGGTTTTAGCGGCGGTGAGGCATAAGCAATTTTTCGACCGCGCCAGCTCAGTGGCTCTTTTTATGCTGTGGTCGCTGCCGAGTATGTTGGTTGGCCAGATGCTGATAGGTTATTTTTGCGGGCCGACGTTTAAGAATTGGTTTCCACCGGCGGGGCTCAGCAGCAATTACGCAGACCAGCTGCCTTTTTTCCCGTGGTTGGCCGATAGACTTTGGCATCTGGTTTTGCCGGTGTTTTGTCTGACATACGCGGGTTTTGCGTATCTTGCCAAGCAGGTCAGAGCGGGAATGCTGGATAATCTTCAGGCCGATTATGTAAGGACCGCTCGTGCGAAGGGGCTGTCGAACCGGGTCGTGATATTCAGGCATGCATTTCGCAACAGTGTGATTCCGGTGATTACGATAATGGCTACCCTGCTGCCTATGATGCTCGGAGGGTCGGTAATTATTGAGCGGATATTCAGTGTTCCCGGTATGGGGCTGCTGGCGTTTGAAGCGGTTACGACCCGTGATTATAACGTGGTTATGGCTGTGGCGACCATCGGAGGATTGATGAATCTAATTGGTCTTTTGTTAGCCGATATTGCTTATGCCATCGCTGACCCAAGGATAAGTTTTGAAAGTTCCGTGTAGGAAAAAAATTAACCGCAGAGAGCGCCGAGAGCGCAGAGAAAGAACTAAAATTAAAAAACTCTGCGGTCTCTGCGAGCTCGGCGGTAAAAAAGTAGGAAGTTATGAGTAAACAAGTGCGGGAAAAAGCGAATTGGGGTGTGTCTTACGGCGAGATGGTCTGGCGTGAGTTTATCAAAAGCCGGCTTAGTGCTGCCAGTTTGATATTTGTCGTGGTTCTGTTTTTGTTAGCTATTTTTGCACCGTTCCTTGCAAATGACAAGCCGTTTGTGGTTCGCATCGGCGGCCGGTTGCAATTCCCGCTGTTTCGCTATCTCCGGGCCAGCGATTATTGTGTTTTCCTCGCGGCAACTGTTGGCGTTATTCAACTGCTGCTGATTCGGCGTAATCGCAGACGCCTTGACCCTTCTGTTCGCGGGGCGGTGCTGTGGCGTCAGATATGTATCAGCAGTTTGATAATTCTCATAGGAGTGATACTGATATTCGTTTTTGTTCCCCGAAAGCTTGCTAAAGATTACAAAGCAATGGTTGCTTCGGGGGAAGCGAGCGATGCGATTTTTGCTCCGATACCCTATGGTTACGGTCGTACCGACCTTCCGGTGCGTGAGCAGCCGCCCAGTCGCCGGCATTGGCTGGGGACCGATGATGTCGGCTCCGATGTATTATGCAGGTTGATTCACGGCAGCAGAATATCGCTTTCGGTGGGGTTTGTGGCGGTTGGGATATCGAGCGTTATCGGTATTTTTGTAGGGGCGATTCTGGGATATTTCGGGGGCAAGGTTGACTTTGTCGGGATGCGTATTGTCGAGATAATGATGGCCATCCCCACGTTCTTTCTTATCATCACAATCGTGGCGTTTTTCCCGCGAAGCCTCTTAAATATTATGATAATTATCGGGATTACCAGCTGGACGGGAGACGCACGTTTTATCCGGGCGGAGTTTTTCAAGTTACGAAAGCAGGATTTCGTTCAGGCGGCGGTGTCCCTCGGATTGCCGTTGCGCAGCATTCTTTTCCGGCATATGCTGCCGAATGGCATTGCACCGGTGCTGGTGAACGCTACGTTTGGTATTGCCGGCGCCATATTTATAGAGGCGGCCCTTAGTTTTCTCGGTTTTGGTGTTGCCCCCCCAACGCCGAGCTGGGGACAGATGCTCAGCCTGGGTGTTGGTACAACGGGCAGGTTTCTCTGGTGGCTGACCCTGTTTCCGGGACTGGCGATATTTTTTACCGTGATGGCGTACAATCTGGTCGGTGAGGCCTTGCGGGATGCGATTGACCCGCGGTTGAGGAAAGCGGTATGAGCAAAGACGGCGTTTTGTTATCGATACAAGGGCTGAGTGTCAGCTTTTTTACGGACGAGGGCGTTGTAAAGGCGGTGCAGGATGTGGGCTTTTCGATAAAGAAAGGCCGAACGTTTGCGCTTGTTGGCGAGAGTGGGTGCGGTAAGAGTGTAACGGCACTTTCGATTATGCGATTGGTCCCGGAGCCGCCGGGAAAAATCGTTGGCGGTGAAATTGTTTTTGAGGGTCGAAACCTGCTGGCGTTGAGCGAGAAAGAGATACGGCGGGTTCGCGGAAATGAAGTTGCTATGATTTTTCAGGAGCCGATGACCAGTCTCAATCCGGTCTATACGGTGGGCGACCAGATTGTTGAGGCCATAAAGCTGCATCAGAAAAAAAGCACAAGCGAAGCGTGGGCGGATGCGGTCGAGATGCTGCGAAAGGTAGGCATTGCTGATTCGCAGCAGCGGGTGCGCGAATATCCGCATCAGATGTCCGGTGGGATGCGGCAGCGGGTTATGATAGCTATGGCGGCAAGCTGCGAGCCGGTACTATTGATTGCCGATGAGCCGACGACTGCGCTGGATGTAACAATTCAGGCACAGATACTGGATTTGCTCGACGATCTGCAGAGGCAAAACGGGATGAGTATTTTGTTGATAACCCACGATTTGGGCGTTGTGGCTGAGCGTGCTGAGGATGTTGCGGTGATGTATGCATCGCGAATAGTGGAAGTGGCTGATTCGCAGCGGCTTTTTGCGGAGCCATTTCATCCTTATACGCAGGGGTTATTAAAATCTTTGCCGCGACTGGGTTTTTCAGCCAGGCGTTTGCGGACAATTTCGGGGACTGTTCCTGAGCCGTTGCATTTTCCATCGGGGTGTAAATTTCATCCTCGCTGTCCGATAGGTTGCGGGGACAGGCGGTGTCAGACTGTTGAGCCGAGGCTGAGAGAGGTTGAAGCCGGGCGGTGCGTTGCCTGCTGGTATGCAAAAGGTTACGAGACAGAATAAGAACACAGGTTATATAAGACGAGATATGGAAAGCACAAACGGATATCTGCTGAAGGTTGAGAACTTAAAGACCTATTTTCCTATAAAGAAAGGTCTGCTTCGTCGAACGGTTGGTTACGTCAGGGCGGTTGACGGGATAAGTTTCGGTATCGAAAAGGGGCAGACGCTGGGTCTGGTCGGCGAGAGCGGCTGTGGCAAGACGACAGTTGCCAGGAGTATAGTTCGGCTGGTGCCGGCAACGGCGGGGCAGGTAGTTTTTGAACAGACGGATGTTTTGTCGGCTGACAGGGTCAAATTGCGTCAGCTTCGGAGGCAGATTTCGCTTATTTTTCAGGACCCGTACGGCTCGTTAAATCCGAGAATGACCGTTGGCAATGCCGTTGGTGAGCCGTTGAAGGTTCAAGGAGAAGCGGCCGGTAGTGAGCTGATTGAACGAGTTGCGGCATTGCTTTCAAAGGTGGGGCTGTCGCGTGACCATATAAACCGTTATCCACATGAGTTTTCGGGTGGGCAACGGCAGCGAATCGGGGTAGCCAGGGCCTTGGCGCTGGAGCCGAAATTGGTTATTTGTGATGAGCCGGTCAGTGCTCTTGACGTTTCGATTCAATCGCAGATTTTGAATTTGCTGAAAGATTTGCAGGAGGAATTTGGGCTGACGTATTTATTTATCGCCCATGATTTGGCTGTGGTGGAGTTTTTCTGCGATATTGTGGCGGTTATGTATATGGGCAGGATAGTGGAACAGGCCACGGCGGAAGGGCTGTATCGGAACCCTCTGCATCCGTATACTCGTGCCCTTATGTCGGCGATTCCGCGGGTTGAGCCGTCGCTGCGGGGCAGCAGGACCGCATTTGGCGGGGAAGTGCCGAGTGCTTTGAATCCGCCGGCCGGTTGTGCATTTGGCCCGAGATGCCCTCTGGCTGGGGGCGATTGCCTAAAGCAGATGCCGGCGTTGAAGGAAAGAAGCGATTATGAGGGGCATTTTGTTGCCTGTTGGAAATGCTAAAAAATTAATAATTGATAAATGCGAAAAAATGAACAAAATCTTGATTCGAGTTGTTAAATTTGAGATAATTAGCTGGAACTTTGTTTTTTGATTAGGTAGAAGTATCGATTGATATGGACGAGCAAGTTGGCGTGGAAATAACAGTAGAGGGGCCTGTTGCGGTAGTGGCTTTCAAGGCTACTTCAATAAGTGACGTGGAAGGGATAGCTGCTGCTGCTAAACAGATAACGGAATTTATTGACGAGAATCATCCGAACGGAATAGTATTTGATTTTGAGCAGGTAAAATTCTTCTCCTCCCGGGTGCTGGGGGTGCTTTTGAACGTTCGTGCTGAACTGGAAACATATAACGGCGAGGTTGTGATTAGTGCGATAAATCCACAATTGCACAGGATTTTCAAGATAACCAATCTTGATAATGTTTTTAGATTTTTCCCGGACAAGGAAAGTGCCGTCAGGGCGGTGTGGCCCCGTAAGATCAACGGCTGACTTACGGGGTGAGCACAGATTGAGCTGCATTTGATTAGAGAGGGTGGGGTTATGTATATTGCGACACAATTTTCGATTTTTATGGTCAATAAACCGGGGGTGTTGGCCCAGGTGCTCGGCGAGTTTGCGCGAGCTAAGGTTAATATCGTAGCAATGACAATGATGGATTCTGTGGAACACGGGGTTTTGCGGGTGGTTTTTGCCGGGCGGGAGAGAGCGGAAGAGGTGCTGTCAAAACTAAATATGCCCTGCAATGAGACGGATGTTTTGTGTGTGACGCTGACCAATAAATCCGGTGCGCTGGCGGCGGTGGCGGAGAGACTGGCTAAGAACCACATAAATATTTCGTACGCATATTGCACTGCAGGTGCGAAGGGCGGGCGAACGACCGGCGTTCTAAAAGTCGCCGACGTGAAAAAGGCAATGAAGATTCTGCAGCAGAATCATAAGAAGGATAGTAAGTCGCAACCGGTGGTCAGACGCTCACGGTCTTCGAGAAGATAGTTGTTACGTACAATGGCTGCCATAGACTGTGGGGGCAAATTCATATCTCGTATCTCGTAATGGATTTGCCTGGGTGTTTTTGGGGTATGAGTTGAGTTTGGTACAAAAGCAGTTGACATAAAAGTTGGTCGGCTGGTATATTATGGTTTCCGAAAAGACATCGGGTAATAAAGACGGACAACGACACCGGATTGTCTGATTGAGATTACGGGGCCGTAGCTCAATTGGTTAGAGCATCGGACTGTCGATCCGAAGGTTGAGGGTTCGAGTCCCTTCGGCCTCGTTGTGTAACATTAGGGCCAGTAAGCACTTACGCTTGCCAGCTTTTTTCTTTAGACCCTCGAAAACCCCCCTTGCACCAAAATGCACCATTTTTCGATTCACAGGTTTGCTCCTCTCCGGTTGCTTTGACAACACTTTTGCAGCAATTCCTGGCTGACCTGATGGGCGGTCGCCTGCCTTGCCCGGTCCACTAAATCGTCCACGAATTAACACGAATTGGCACGAATTTATTTAACCGCGGAGGACGCTGAGAATGCAGAGAGCTTTTAGCCACTAAGGCACAAAGACACGAAGTATTTTTGCCACTAATTGACACGAATAAACACGAAATATATAGCAACCACGGATTTCACAGATTACACGGATTTGGCCGGCTTGGTGTCTTTGTCCGAATCTTTGTTCGATGCAAGCATATGTTGAACTTGGAGTATTGTCGGCGGAACAAAGTTGCTGGAAACAGGCTTGACAGAAACGTGCTTGGGCGTGATATTCACATCAAGAAAATGGAACCCACTGAAGTAGCCGTTGGCCCCGGCCAGGGAATCTCGGGGCCTTAGGACTGAATATGGAAAACCCCTAACACCAAAGAAGGCACCATTAAGATGACTACCAGAGCTTTCGTGAAACAATTGTCCCTCTTGACAATCTTGGCCGTGCTGGCCGGCGCCTCTTGGGCCGTTGCTCAGGAGATAATTGAGCCTCCGGCGAACGCTTCGGCCACAGTCGAGTGGAATGCCGGGGAAGGGCGACTGAGCCTCCGATATCACGGCACCATGATTCTCGATGCCACAATTCGCGCCGAAGACGCCGGCGGACACGAAGTGGAAGGTGTTGCTGTCAAGCTCGAACCGACGGCAACACTTGGCGACCAAGTGGAGCAACGTCTGAAGTTCGTTCTGGCCAAGCCACAAGAAGGCGTGGAGCTGGTCTTGCACGGCACGGTCATCGGCAGCGAAGAGGCGTTTCCCGCCGAGACCCTTTCTGAAGCTCACAAACGTTTCCCGTATGTCCGCAACAGTGTCGGGATGAGCCACAATCTACGCAACAACGCCGTCTATGATCGCCGCTGGGACTGGGTCTTGATTGGCCCAGCCGACGGCCAGACGCAGATCATGCCGAAGCTTAAGGAAAAGGTACGGATTGCTTTTTCCTGGGAGAGCCGCGGATCAAGTCTGGAGCTTGTCTTTCGTCCCCTGTTCTATCAGAAACACAAAAACCTCAAATACTATCAACCATGGACATACAAAGTATGGAGAGGCTCTATCACGGGCTATTGCACGTGGTGGGCCTACAAGCATGGTTTCAATCAAGACACGTTGGACGCGGTTGTGGACGTATTTTCGGCAAAGAACCTCCGCGACTTTGGCTATCAATACATACAGTTTGACGACGCCTACCAAACCGGGGGAGGCAGTCCGGAGGGATTCTTGAAATGGAACAACAAGTTCCCTGGCGGCCCGGAGTACGCTGTGAAAAAAATCCGCTCGGGTGGAATGGAAGCAGGCATCTGGGTCTATTGCGTGTTCAAGAACAACGACCCCATTGTGCAGGACATGGTGGAGGAACATCCTGAATGGTTCATACATGATTCCGAGGGCAAACTCTTTGTGAGCCATGGGTGGTATTCGTTAGACACGACCAACAAGGACGCGTTGGAGCGGATGGTTCGTCGAACCTATCGTGGCCTCAAGGAACAGGGGTTCACGTACGTAAAAATTGACGGGGCCGGGGATCTGGTGGACTGGGGATATCGCAAATGTCCGGAGCACTTCAAGAAGATAGATTCGAGTCCGGGTGAGGCGTTGCGCAAGTTTTACGAGACCGCGCGAGAGGAGTTGGGCCGTGAAATCTACATTCTCAGCTGCTGGGGCGTACTGCCTGAACTTATCGGAGTTGTCGACGGCTGCCGACTGGCGACGGACGGTTTCAGGGCGGCATCTTTCCAGGGCTTTAATTCCTGGGAGGGCGTGGTCTGGCGTAATGATCCGGATCACTGCGACATCCTTCCCGTAGGGCGGGAACGTAGCGTGATGAAGACTTTTGCCGTGAAAGATGCACCATTGGATACGATTATTCGGCCGTGCGTAATCTCTATGGCCGGGGGTGTACTCTTGCTCAGCGACAAGGCGGAGGTGTACAAGGAGGACAGGAACCTCGAAGGCGTCAAGCGCAGTTCGCCGGTTCTTTTCACCGTCCCGGGTCAATTGTACGACTTTACCCCCAGGGGGCCTGGCTGGTTCTTCAGGAATCACGCCCGCCAGGGCGGTGGTGAATCTCGTTGGTGGTTCTCGGAGATTGACCGGCCCTTCGATCATTGGTCGGTGTTGGCGCGGTTCAACTGGAGGCAGAAGGAACTGGAGTGGAAGCGTCCCGGTGCGCCGGAAAAGGAAGTGAAGTTCGCGGACCTGGGTCTTCCGGAAGACCGCGAGTACCTGGTCTTCGAATTCTGGAGCCAGAAGTTCCTGGGCAGGGTGAAGGGGTCGTTCACCGCTCCGGCACAAGGGTCGAACAACGGCCTGCAGGTATTCGCCATTCGCGAGGCGCGGGCCCATCCCTGGGTCCTTTCCACAACCCGCCATATCTCCCAGGGCGGCGTTAGCCTGCTCGACGAGCGTTGGGACAGCGGCGGCAACGTCCTCTCCGGCAAAAGCGCGGTGGTCGTCGGCGATCCCTATGTGATGACAGTCCATCTCCCGGAAGGGTTTCGACTGGAAAGCGCCGAGGTCGGCGGCGAGCAAGTCGAGTTGGCCAATCAAAAGGAGACCGCCACCGTTCGCATTGTTCCGTCGGCAACCAAAACGGTGCAGTGGCAGATGACATTTGCAGATTAAGAATATGTTCTGCAGGAGGAAGACAGAGGACGGATGACGGACGACAGATGACGGACGACAGAAGTTATTATTAACGTATAGCGAAATGCGAGCGACGAGCGACGAGTTGTCATTGCGAGGAGGACAACAACAGCGAATTTGTCCTTGAACTCCCCGACGAAATTCTCCATTATCTATTCAAGTGAATCGGTGCCCCCTCAGAGAAACCCTGGGATGCGGGAAATGATGTGCTCTTGGTGGTATTGTTGATGCCGGAAGGGACAAAATGGGTATTTTAGACGTTTGTCTGGGAAACGTCGGTGTTAATTCTTCTGTTTCGATATTGACTATTTGTTGCTTTTTCCTCCGATGACGCAGAGGGCTTCTTAATCGATCGGAAATAGCCCATTCGATGTCAGTCCTGCACCAGGTCGTCCGTATCATGCCTGACTATGCCATAGGAATAGGAAACTCTGACTATCTCAATTCTAAGCTGACATATCACCCGCCGATCTTGACATGTCCTCTGAAGTCCAGGTACAATGGCTGAGTAAGGTGCATCAAGAAGGAATCCTTACCTTGTAGTTCTTCTTAACATGTGAGGATACTGATGGCAGATAACCAATTGTCATACTCCGCAAAAGCGGCTTTGACCGAGCGAGTCAAGGAGCTAACGTGTCTTTATGGGATTGCTCAGATAGCCGGGCAGCCAGGTATATCGCTGGAAGAAACTATCCAAGGCATTGTTGAGCATCTTCCTCCTGCCTGGCAATACCCCGAGGTCGCTTTCGCGAGAATAATTTTGGATGGAATTTCCTACACGACCCAAGGCTTCCGTGAATGCCGCCAGAAGCAGACGGCTGAGATTATTGTGGGTGGTGTGCCAAGAGGTGTTGTTGAGCTGGTTTATGTGGAGGAAAAGCCTGACCTTGATGAGGGTCCATTTCTCAAAGAAGAACGCAATCTAATTGACGCTGTGGCCAGACAGGTAGCGTTAGTTGTGGAACGAAGGCAAGCAGAGAAAGACAAACTGAAGCTGCATAATCAGCTTCTGCATGCTGATCGGCTGGCGACAATCGGGATGCTTGCCGCAGGGGTAGCTCATGAACTAAACGAACCGCTGGGAAACATTCTCGGATTTGCGCAGTTGGCAAAGAAGTGCCCGGGGGTTCCGGCCTCAGCCGAGCAGGACATTGGAAAAATCGAAGCCGCTTCTTTGCACGCACGGGAAATTATCCAGAAGCTTCTGGTTTTTGCCCGACAAGCACCACCCGAGAAGACACAGGTCAACCTCAATCAGGTGGTGGAAGAGGGCCTTTATTTTTTCGAAGCTCGGTGTGCCAAGGAAGGTATAGAAATTGTTCGCCTGCTTTCGCCGGACCTGCCGGAAGTCACAGCTGATCCGGCGCAATTGAACCAGCTTCTGGTCAATTTGGTTGTCAATGCCTTGCAGTCAATGCCGGGAGCAGGCAAGATCACGGTCCAGACACGATTTTGCGACCATAACGTTTATCTGGTTGTTGAAGATACGGGCACCGGTATGAGCAAGGACGTTCTTGATAAAATATTTGTTCCATTCTTCACGACAAAAGATGTTGGTCATGGAACGGGTTTGGGTTTGCCTGTTGTATATGGAATCGTTACCGCCCACGGCGGTTCGATTAATGTTAACAGTGAACACGGCTGTGGTACTCGGTTCGAAATTCAATTGCCGGTGGCAGAGCCCCCCTGCTTTCTTGCCCGCCCCCGTGCTTTCTTGCGAAAGCAAGAACGGGGGGGGCAGGCGAAAGCAAGAAGGGGGGAGGAAAGAGCTTAATATGTCGTCTTCTCCCAGGAAAGAACGCATTCTGATAGTGGATGATTCTGCAAACACGCTGGAGGTCTTACGGCGAAATCTGACAGCAGAGGGATATCAGGTTTTCACGGCGCCAGGCGTGGCTGAAGCAATTGAAACTCTTGGGGCGACGCAATTGGATCTGGTCATCACTGACCTCAAGATGCCCAAGGTCAGCGGCCTCGACCTGGTGCGACATATCAGAGAAAACTTCAAGAACACTGAAGTCATGATGATTACCGGCTATCCGTCAGTTGAAGGAGCAGTCGAGGCGGTCAAGACCGGTGCCGAGGAGTTTCTGCCCAAACCTTTCACTGACGCTGAGCTTTTGTCTGCCGTTCAGCGTGTGCTGGATAAAGCGAGGGTGCGCAGGTCTGGACGTGCTAAGCCAGACCAAGCAGTTCCTGCGCACAAAGGTTTTATCGGGACCTCAGAAGTAATGCACAAGATTTCCATCGCTATAGGTAAGGCTTCATCCACTTCTGCCACTGTGCTCATTACAGGGGAAAGCGGTACAGGCAAGGAGCTTGTAGCCAGAGCCATTCACTATAGCAGCAAGCGGTCCTCTTCGCCGTTTGTGCCGGTCAATTGTGGAGGCATTCCTGAAGGTCTGCTTGAAAGTGAGTTGTTTGGGCATGTCAAGGGGGCCTTTACCGGAGCAACCGAATCCCGGGCAGGGTTCTTTGCAACTGGCGATGGCGGTACGATCTTTCTCGATGAAATCAGCGAGATGAGTCTGTCCATGCAGGTCAAGCTTCTTCGCGTGCTTCAGGACAAACAAATCTGCATGGTCGGTTCCGGCCGAACGCGAAAAGTGGATGTAAGGATTCTGGCTGCAACAAACAAAGAGTTGCCTGGTTCAGTGAAAAAGGGACTTTTTCGGGAAGATCTGTTTTACCGCCTCAATGTTATTACTATAGCTATCCCGCCCTTGAGAGAAAGAGGGGATGATATCATATTATTGGCACATCATCTTGTAACCAGGTTTGCAGCCGAATTGGGCAGGTCGCCGCTTCGTTTTTCCGACAAGGCGCTGCAGAGTCTTCGGAACTATAATTGGCCGGGAAACGTAAGAGAACTGGAGAATGTAATTCAGCGTCTTGTGGTAATGACTGACGGTGACCTTATAGACGTTCCTGATTTGCCGGAGCTTTGCCGTTTCTCCGCCCTTCGAAAGACAGGTTTCACCCGGACTCTTGCCGAAGTGGAAGCCGAATATATCAGCAATGTTCTGGCAGAGGTGGACGGCAACAAGACCCGGGCTGCGGAGATTCTTGGTATCGACCGCAAGACCCTGCGTGAAAAGCTTAAGAAAGTAGAATAGTCCTCATCCTGAACTCTTGACGCCGGGTAAATTCTCCCCGCCGGTTCAAATCTCCCCGCTGATACGTTACATTCCAGACAGGAATGACAACGCGATGAAGCTAATTTCCATAAACAGAACCATTTCGCCAAATTCGTTGATTCCGTCTGATTCAGCCCCAAATTCTCTCGGTGTAATCGCTGCCAAACCACCTGCTGCCGTGGGTATATTTCCATTGTGCAGTAATTGGTACGGTTATTGCTTGGCTTTAGGTAGTCACAAAATTGAAAGTAAGGAGCGCACTATGTCAGAAAATAATATAAAACATCGTGGTCTGTGCTCCACCTGCAAGAATGCCTCGTTCTGCGCATTTCCACGAGATCCTGACAAACCTGTCTTTTATTGTGAAGAGTTTGAGATTGAGAAGCCCGCTCCGACAAGAACTACCAGAAAAGAAAGGCCGCAAGCGACAGAATCTTACGTTACTGAGGGCAAAGATACAACCAAATCCATCGGACTGTGCAGCGATTGTGATAACCGCCAAACCTGTGTCTTTCCAAAACCCGAAGGGGGCGTCTGGCATTGCGAGGAATACCAGTAGAATGAAACAAGACACCGTTATCAAAAACAAAGACAATATCGACGGCCAGGAAAAGGTAGATTCGAAAGATATTTTGAGAATCCTGGAAAAGCATAATGAGGACAGAGGCGGGCTTATCGCCATTCTCGAAGAAATCCAGGCTGAATACGGCTATCTTCCCGAAAAGTCGCTTAGAATAGTAAGCGACAAGACAGGCCGCCCTCTGGTCGATGTATATGGTGTTGCTACGTTCTATCGTTCGTTTAGTTTGAAACCTCGAGGTAAGCATCTTATCTGTGCATGTCTTGGTACAGCCTGCCACGTTCGAGGTGCGCCGCGGGTTGTCGAGGAGCTTGAGCGGCAGCTCGGCATCGAGGCCGGCCAGACAACTGCGGACAAGGAATTTACGCTGGAAACGGCGAACTGCTTAGGGGCCTGTGCTCTCGGACCGGTTGTTGTCATCGACGGCCATTACTTCTCGAAGGTCAGGAAATCGAGGGTTAGTCAACTATTAGATGGCGCCCTAAAAGGATTCGACAAGACCGAGATAGGCAAAGACAAACGGATTTTCCCCCTCGATGTTAGTTGTCCCCATTGTAATCATGCCCTCAAAGACGAGACTTTTGCTATTGACGGCCACCCATCAATCCGGGTAACTATATCTTCCGACCACAAGCAAGGTTGGCTCAGGCTTTCCTGCCTGTATGGTAGTCACAATTTTGTTTCCGAGTTTGACGTCTCCACAGACTCGGTGGTGAGTTTTCTTTGCCCGCATTGTGGTGTGGAATTTCCCAGCACGTCGGATTGTTCCGTGTGTACTGCGCCGATGGTGCCAATGCTCGTCGATGGCGGAGGCATAGTGCAAATATGTTCGCGCCGTGGCTGTAAAAACCATACGTTGGATTTGGTTTAACTAAGATGAGGCAACAAAGTGTTAAGATTATCTTCTATAAATGAGCTAAAGAAATTACAGAGCGTGCTTTCTGACGCCACCGATGAAAGCACTTCTTGCATAGTTATTCCCACAGGGACGTGCGGCCAGGCCAGTGGGGCCGGCGACCTTATCCGTGTGGCCAAGCGCGAGATTCTGGCAAAGGGCCTGACCAAAAAGGTCCGTCTCCGCATCACCGGATGCCATGGGTTCTGCCAGATGGAACCCTCCGTACTTATCGAACCGCGCCGGGTGTTTTACCCCAGGGTCGGACTCAAAGAGATGGAACGTATTGTCGAGGCCACGGCAAGGGACGAAGTGCTTACGGACAATCTTTTCGTGGACCCTGAAACCGGCAAGCCAGTGGAAAAGCAGGATGATATACCTTTTTTCAATAAACAGGTTCGCAGACTTCTTGCCTGGAATGAGAAGGTGGATCCTATCCGCATTTATGATTACATCAAAGCTGGTGGATATTCTGTCCTGGTGAAAGTATTTGACAAAGGCAACGCCGGGTGGGTAGTGCAGCAGGTCAAGCGTTCTGGATTGCGAGGCCGCGGCGGTGCCGGTTTCCCAACAGGTCTGAAGTGGGAGATGCTGGCTGAACAACCGAACGGTCGTGGCAAGTTCCTCATCTGCAACGCCGACGAGGGCGACCCCGGTGCTTATATGGACCGGAGCGTCCTGGAAGGGAACCCGCACAGCATCATCGAAGGGATGCTCATCGGTGCCTACGGGACCGGGGCTACGGAAGGCGTAGTCTATGTTCGCAATGAATATCCGGTTGCTGTCAAGCATTTGAATATCGCGCTAAAACAAGCACGGCAGCTCGGCCTTTTGGGAGGGAATATTCTCGGAACCGGCTTTTCATTTGATATCAAGCTGGTCAAAGGAGCCGGCGCATTTGTGTGCGGTGAGGAGACGGCGCTGATACGCTCTGTCGAAGGAAAGATGGGTGAGCCGCGTCAGCGGCCGCCGTTCCCCGTACAGAAAGGTCTCAACAATAAACCTACGGCAATTAACAACGTTGAGACCTGGGCGAACATTCCGCTTATCTTCAAACTTGGGGCTAAGAAGTTTGCGAATATCGGCACTAAGGACAATTCGGGCACGAAGATATTCAGTCTGGTCGGCAAAATCAAGAATACCGGCCTTGTCGAGGTACCAATGGGAATGACTATCAAGGAGATTGTCTATGACATCGGCGGCGGTCCGGCAGGTAGAGCCAAGATAAAGGCGGTTCAGACGGGTGGACCATCCGGGGGCTGTATCCCTGCCGATATGTTTGATTTGCCGGTAGATTACGAAAGCTTGGCCGATGCCGGCTCGATTATGGGTTCAGGCGGTATGATTGTTATGGATGAAAACACCTGTATGGTAGATATCGCCAGGTATTTTATGAATTTTCTGAAGGATGAATCGTGCGGCAAATGTTTCACCTGCCGAAAGGGCACGCAGCGGATGTACGAGATTCTCGACGATGTCTCAAAAGGCAAGGCCCCCCTGCTTTCAGGCGAAAGCAAGAAGGGGGGTGAACACCTGGACCTTCTCAAAGAATTAGCGGAAGTGGTGAAGGACACGACGATGTGCGGCCTCGGACAGACGGCGTCGAATCCTGTTCTGAGTACGCTCCGTTACTTCCGCCACGAGTATGAGCGGCATATGGTTGATAAAAAATGCGATGCTTTCGTGTGCAAAGAATTGGTGGGTGCGTCCTGCCAGGCCGGTTGCCCGCTGGACACCGAGGTTTGGCGCTATGTTGCCCTGATTGAAAAGGGTAAATACGAAGAGGCCTACAAAGTTATCAGGGATGCCAACCCATTCCCATCGGTTTGCGCCCGGGTTTGTGGTCGCAAGTGTGAAACCAGATGTAACCTTGCGGTCAGTGGTGGTGAAGCCATTGCTATCCGAGCAATGAAAAGATTTATCACAGACCGTATTGACCCCTCGGTTTATAAACCTGTCAGAACCGGCCGCCAGGACAAGGATTCTCACAAAGTAGCCGTTGTAGGTTCGGGCCCCGGTGGCCTCTCGGCCGCTCATTATCTTTCTTTGCTTGGCTACAAAGTGACGCTCATTGAAGCAGCCGATGAGCCGGGTGGAATGCTTATTAGCTGTATTCCAGCTTATCGCCTGCCTCGGGATGTGGCACGCAAAGAGATAAAATCGCTCCTCGATGAAAACATCACCCTCAGGTGCGGGACCGCCCTGGGCCGGGACATAACCATTGACGAATTATTCAGGGACGGCTTCGAGGCGGTTTTCCTGGCAATCGGGGCGGATAAAAGCTGGCGGTTGGAGCTTGAAGGAGAAGACACCGAAGGAGTTTTCTCATCGATGCAATTCCTTAAGGCCTTTAATCTCAGAGGCGAGGAAATGGCAAAGGGGCACGTGGGTATCGTTGGCGGCGGTAATTCCGCCGTGGACGCCGCAAGAGTGGCCATTCGTCAGAAAGCAGTCAAAAGTGTAACGCTGCTATACCGCCGCACCAGCCAGGAGATGCCTGCTTACGCCGAAGAAGTCGAAGCGGCTCTGGAGGAAGGTATAAGGCTTGAAACACTGGTCTCGCCAACAAGTATACGTTACATCAAAGCTGCTGAGGCAGAGGGAGTGAAAGTTGAAACATTTGTCCAGCCGGTAAAAATAGATGCGAGAAATGGACGCCTGGCCGATATCAAGTGCATCAGAAACAAGCTGGGTGATGTTGACTCAAGCGGCCGACGCAAACCTGTTCCCATACCCGGTACTGAGTTCACTATTGTCCTGGATACTTTGATAGTAGCTATCGGCGAACGACCGGACAGCGATTGCCTTGCTTCTATGGGGTTGGAGCTTGATAAGGGCGGCAGATTACGTGTTGACGGGAAAACCCTTCGCACCAATCGTGAAGGTGTGTTCGCCGGGGGCGACCTGGTGACAGGCCCTAATACTGTTGTTGATGCCATTGCAGCAGGTAGAAAGGCGGCGGGAGTTATAGACCGCTATCTTCGCGGCGAAGAGCTTGTTGAGCCACCCAAGGTAAAACTGCCGGCGGTTTTCATAGAACCCGCTGGTCTCAGCGATGAAGAGCTTGAAGATGCGGCAAGAGTAGAACCCGCTACGCTCGACGCCAAATCAAGGAAGAAGAACTTTGCGGAAGTGGAGAGACAATTGTCTGTTGAACAAGCAACGCGGGAGGCCCGAAGATGCCTGAGATGCGACCTGGAGTTCACACAGCGTGCCGAAAATGAAGAGGCCAAATGTGCAGCAGTGGAGGAAAAGTCGGCATGATAACGTTGAGAATAAATGGTTTGGATGTTTCAGTCGAGCAAGGCACTACCCTGCTGGAAGCGGCAAGATTTCTGGGGTTTCCGATTCCTACCCTCTGCCACAACGATGGGCTGTCACCTTATGGGGCGTGCCGGCTGTGCGTGGTGGAGATTGGTGAAGGGCCGAGCGCAAAATTGGTCTCCTCGTGCACATACCCAGCCGAGGAAGGGCTCAAGGTGCGCACGGCATCAGCGAGAGTGCTAAAGGCACGCAGAATGATTCTGGAGCTGCTATTGGCTTCCTGTCCGCAATCCAAGACAATCCAGGACCTTGCCTCGGCACACGGTATTCGCCAGCAGCGTTTCAGGCAGGAGTACGAGGATTGTATCCTTTGCGGTCTATGTGTGCGAATGTGCGAAGAGCAAATGATGGCCAAAGCTATCGGATTCCGCAACAGGGGGCAGAACAGAAGCATCGGTACACCGTTTGACATCAAATCAGATGTATGCCGGTTATGCGGCGGCTGCATCTATGTCTGCCCGGCCTGCCAGCTTCGATGTACGTACACCGAACCGGAAAAGGCAATTTGCGGAGCCTGCGCAAATCTTACCCCGCCCTGCGTCGAGAAAGAACAGTTCGATGATATGATGTGCTACATGAGTCCCTGTGTAGCTTGTGAGATAGAAGTCAGAGGACAGAAGACAGAGGACAGAGGACAGAAGACAGAGGACAGAAGACAGAAAAATCTGACTTCTGATTTCTGACTTCCGACTTCTGTTTTCATAGGAAGGAGTCAAATACAATGTCACTTACGCTCTCAAAGATAAACGCTTCCGCTGCAACCCTGACAAAGAACAGGACCGAAGGTTCAGTTGTGCCTGCTTCAGGGATGTGTGCTACCTGTGTGGACGGCTGCATCGGTATGTGTGAGATAGGCAAGAGTGCCTACCGGGGCCACGAAGTTATTTATCCGCAGCCGTTTGGTGTGATAACAACCGCCGCTGAAAAAACCTATCCGGTGGACTATTCGCATTTCAACATTATGGGAACCGCCGTCGGCGCTTATGGAATTGAGGCCGACAGCGATAAGGCCATCTTTCCCGCCGTCAATCTGGAGGTTTCTTTTGGTCAGGATAAGGGTATAAAGTTTCGCTATCCGTGGGGCATCCCGGGGATTGGTTCAACAAACATCGCCAAGAACAACTGGGAAGGCCTGGCTATTGGGTCCGCCCTGGCAGGAACCGGTCTGACAATTGGCGAAAACGTCGTTGGGATGGATTCCGAAGCTGTCATCAAGAACGGCCGGGTGGTCGATACAACCGACCTCAAACGCCGTGTGAAGCTCTATAAAGATCATCAGCAAGGTGGCTACGGCGCCATCATCGTGCAGGCAAATGTTGAGGACACACGATTAGGTGTACAGGAATATGCCATTGAGAAACTCGCCGTAGAATGCGTGGAGCTCAAGTGGGGCCAGGGTGCCAAGAACATCGGAGGGGAAGTGAAAATCACGGATCTCAAAAAGGCCCAACTGTTGTACGAGCGTGGTTACATAGTCCTGCCGAATCCAACTGACCCGGATGTTATCAAGGCTTTTGAACGAGGCACGTTCAAAGAGTTTGAGAGACACTCGAGGGTGGGGATGGTAACCGAGGAATCATTTGCCAGGCGGGTGGAGGAGCTGCGTAATGCCGGTGCCAAATACGTCTTTCTCAAAACCGGGGCCTATCGGCCGGCGGACTTGGCGAGGGCGGTTTTGTTTGCTTCGCGGTACAAAATCGACCTTCTAACTGTCGATGGCGCGGGCGGCGGCACCGGTATGAGCCCCTGGCGGATGATGAATGAGTGGGGCGTTCCTCCTGTGCACCTGCACTCGCTTTTGTACCAGTATGCCAAACGTATTGCCGACAAGGGCGGGTATCTACCTGCACTGGCTTTGGCCGGCGGCTTTGCTTTTGAAGACCAAATCTTCAAAGGCCTTGCCCTTGGCGCACCGTTTGTAAAGCTGATTGGCATGGCCCGGGCCCCAATAGCCGCAGCAATGGTAGGCAAAACAATCGGACGCACGATTGATGAACACCAGATCCCGGTGTACATCGAACGTTTCGGCAGCTCGAAAGACGAAATATTTGTGACCTCAAGCATGCTCCGCAAGGAACTGGGCGACAAGGAATTCGAAAAGCTTCCGACCGGCGCCTTGGGCCTTTACACCTACTACGAGCGCCTTGCCCAAGGCTTACGCCAACTAATGGCTGGTTGTCGGAAGTTTGCTCTGGAACATATAGCCAGGGACGATATAGCAGCCTTGACGCATGAGGCGAAAGAAGTCAGTGGAATTCAGTACGTGATGGATGTGGATCAAGGAAAGGTTGAAAGGATCCTTGACAGCTAAAGTTCCGCAGGCTCGTTGTCCCTCCCAAAAATTACCTGAAGGATTAGAAATTACAGAGGTTATGAGATTGGCTTCGTACTCCAAATACGACACTGCTCTGAAATACTACCCTGCTGTAAAGGATGATCTTGTTGACAGGGCCAGGAGGGCTGTGGGGCACAGGGTCAGTAGAGAAATGTTGGAGGAGGAAGATTGAATTATCAGGGCAGGTTTGATAGCATGTTGGAAAAGAGGCTCAGTCCCGACGTGTCGGGATAGCTTAGCAAGGAAATCCAATGTTATATGGGAAATGTCAGATTATCGTGTAGGACGATGTCATGAGTGCAATTAATAGTATTTCATTACGTACAATGTTGTTGGTGTTTTTCGGTCTCTCAGGGATCTCCTTTGCCCAGGAGGGAACGATAACCTACGAACCGGGTGATGGGGCCGGGCAAGGCAGGCATATAGTGTTTGTATGTGGCGAATGGGAGTATCGTTGTGAAGAGAGCTTGCCCATGCTTGCCAAAATATTGTCGAAGCGACATGGATTCAAATGCACGGTTCTGTTCTCTATTAATCCGGAGGACGGCACGGTTGATCCGAGTGTGAAGAACAACATTCCCGGGATGAGCGTCCTGGAGAGCGCTGATATGATGGT
>Ga0209979_1000382_pt1 | contig 62690 bp, 51 predicted proteins | sample AnhtaG_FD_183114 | JGI IMG/M metagenome (GOLD analysis project Ga0209979, IMG submission 183114) | Deep subsurface microbial communities from Anholt, Denmark to uncover new lineages of life (NeLLi) - Anholt_01485 metaG (SPAdes) (version 2) | ecosystem: Environmental > Aquatic > Marine > Oceanic...
CCGACGAAGGGATACGAAGGCCAGGCAATGGCGTTCCTCACCGTAACCACCACCTCATCGCTGCTGGTGCCGGCGTCTTGGTCGTCGACGTCAAGCTTAAAGGTCAGCTCCTCCGTGTAATCCCAGACCACCGGCGCCGTGAAGTCCACCGTCGCGGTGGTCGCTCCAGTGACGCCCATATCGTCCCCACCCGTCTGCGTCCACAGGTAGGTGATGTTGCCCGTGGTGGTCAGCGAGCCGGAACCATCGAGCCTCACGGCGCCTCCCTCCTCCACCGACTGGTCGAGACCCGCCACGGCGGTGGTCACCAGGTTCCTCACTAAGATGCGCACATCGGGATCGGTTCCGCTGTTGGCAGCTTCATCCGTCGCGTCCAGGGTGAAGGTGTACAGTGTGTCTGCAGTCACATTGGGAGCATCGAAGGAAGCGATGGCGCTGGTGGGGTTATTGACGGTGAGAGGCCCCGTCCAGTTATAGCTCGTAATGGGCACCGTGGAAAACGTCAGGCTTCCATCCAGAAGCGCTGTGCCGCCCTCGGCGTACTCCGCGTCTATCCCCTGAACGATCAGTGGGCCCTGGCCTTGAATGCCAAAGACCTCCAGTTCCGCAATGGAGGTAAAGGCTGCCGTCCCGCCGGGCGTGCCATAGATTCTAATGCCGTTTCCTCTCAGCGTGGGGATAATAATGTCGTACCGGGTCTGGGCCTTTTTCCCGGCCCGCTCATCCGTGAAGCTCATCTCCGGAATGATGTCCACGATGGGGGCGTCGTTCCACGTGGCTCCGCCGTCCTGGGTGTACTGAACGATCAGGTCCAGCCACCACCCGCCAGCACTGGATATGTCGCCGGTGAAATAGACGATGTGGTCGAAGAAGTAGGTGTCGCCCCACAGATACCCCCAGAAGTCCTCCTCCTTATAAAAGCCGTCGTTGCTATGGTAGCTGTCATCGTACTCGGTGTCGTTCATCCCTGCGGCGATGTTAACCTTATAGGTCACGCCCTCAACAGGATCGAGCGGCGGACGCGTTCCTGCCGGAAGAGCCATGTTCGGCATGGCTGTGTAGCTCACTTCCACTATGGCCGCTGGCTCGTCAGAAGTTCCGTACTTGTTCCTGCCTCGGATCAGGATCGTCCGCGTGTCCCCCTCGAGCATACCTCCGCTTTCGTAAGTCGTCCGCTGGATGACCTCGATCCACGCGATGGTCGAGTCAAATTTCAGGCCGATCTGGTACCCTTCCGCATCAATGAGGGGGTCCCATTCCAAGTTGCAGCCCAAGCCGCCGGCCCCTAAGTCCAGCGGCGAAACTCGCAAAATGCTGGGCGCCACCTTGGGGGCATTGACAGCCCTGACGTTGACCGCGACGTCGGTGCTGTCCGTACCGGTCTCCCCGGTGACGGTTAGTCGAAACGTTAGGGGGTATCCGACTTCTGTGCTGGGCGGCGTAATCGTCGCAATGGCGCTGGTGGCGTTAGTTATGGCGACATCTGGGTCGCCAGGCTCTTTTATTTGCGTCCATTGGAAGGCATCCGCCTGCGTAGACTGCGTCCCATCGAGCGTGAACACCTCATCACCATAGCCCCATACGGGCGACACGGCCTTCGCTCTCGTTCCGGGTTCAAACCCGGGAACGGAAAAGTTGCTGAAGGCTGTGTTCGTAGTATTGGTCTGGTCGTGGCTGGTGAGAGCAAATCCCGCGTAAACGGGGAAGGTGAACGGCTCAGTTACGACGTGGGAGCTGCCCTCTTCCCAGAGGTCACCGTCCTCGGAGTAGTAGCCTGTGAAGGTGGAACCGGCCGCATCGTAATCCATTCGAAGCCACACTGGATAGGAGAGACCCCCGCTGCCGACATCCGCCACGTTGCCCAAGTCCTCGGGCTCGCCAGCTCCAGCAGTATCATCAAACTTTCTCCACTGGAGAATGGCATTGCCAGACCCACTCGTGGTGCAGTAGAAATGGTACTTCGAGCCAGGAGTGAGGTGATCGCGAACCATCACGCCCCCCTTCGCCCAACTGGCCTCGCCGCCGACGAAGTCGCGATCCACGCTAACCCGAAGGCTGAAATCACTTTCTTCCTGTATCGTCATATACATGAAGGCACAGCCATCTGAGCCATCCCAGATGTCGTGCCCTGCGCTGGTCACGTCGTAGATCTGCGTAGCTGGATCGAAATCCAGTTCGGGGTCGGGCATACTGGCGTCTGAACCGCCGGCGAGCTTGAGAAAGGTAAGCTCCCAGTCGTCGCCGATGGGCTCTCCGGGTACGGTTCCGTCACTTGTGACAGAAAGGGCGGGTGATGTGAAAAGAAGGAATGAAAAGAAGACCGTTCCTACCAGGAAAAAGTTTGTCCGCGCCATGATGACTCTCCTTCCTTGTGTTAAACGAGTTGGTTTGTTTTTCGCTCAAGGGTACTGCATGAGAAAGAACGAAGGCTGCCAACTCCGACGGGAGTGACGTGTGAAAACCCTTCCCGGACCGGAGAGTCACACCGCAACCAACTTTACCATTATAAAACTCGCACGATTCTGACTACCCTGTCAAGTTTTTTTTTTGAAGGAAGTTCGGCTGCAGTGCGGCGGCCGGAATGATGGGGGTAGACCGTTCGCCGTGGAACAAGCGCCGCTGGGCACTCCAGTGCGCTGTGGATGAATCCGTTGTTCGAGAAGCCCGGCTGAAGCCGGTGGCTATAGGCGGCGCCGGCTGAAGCCCGGCAATAGGGGAAGTGGGGAATGTTGCCCGGGAGCCGCTTGACCCAGAAAACGGCAAGGGAGGTCGGGTTGATGCCAGGCGGAAGGAGGTGCGGGCGCCTGCGGCAAGCTGCGTTCGGGGTTCGGTGGGAGGGCAAGTGGCCGGAGGGCGGTTTCTCTAAAAAAGGGGGAAGGGGGCGAAAATCCCAACTTTTTCGAGGATTTTCAGGGTCACAGAATTGCACGCAAGTGAGTGGGGGAGAGGATGCTGCGGCAGAGTTTGGCGGTGCTAAGAAATACTGGAGGGGTTGGGAAAAGAGGGGTGTATGGGAGGGGGAAGAAGTCACCAGGCGTTCAAAAGGCGGAGGTGTTGCCGCAGGATGGCCGAAAATGACGGTAAGGGCGCCCTGAAAGAGGCCCCTGGATGACAAGTGGGTTTTATGGGGTCGCGGTTGATCTGCCATTTCGGTAGCATTATAGCGTAATATGAGCCTTTTGTCAAGGAATCGTTTTGACGGGGTGTGGATCCATTTCAGTGGCATGGCATTATTCCGCTCCTTCAGAGCTGGGATCATTCGATTGCACCGGGGGCCCCTGGGCGTTGCCGAGGGCTATGGCAGGGCGCCCTTTCAGGGCTGGGGCATGGAGAACTTGGCAAGCCCCAAGGGGGCGAAATAGCATAGCCCAGGGCGGAGCCCTGGGACACACCAATGAGAACGAGCCCTGAAGGGGCGTCATACGGGCTGCCCCATGGCAAGGGGTGCGCTCCGTCTGCAGCTCATCTGCCACGCCAACGCCACCAAAATGGAGCCACACCCCTTTTTTCGGAGCCGTATCAGCGGGACTTACAGCCTTTCCTGCCGCTCTATTCTGGCAGGTACCTTTCCCTGACCCAGAGCACAGCTCGGACCGAACCGCTCAAACCTCGCTGACGTTTTCCCAGCCAATACCGAGTTTCTTGAGGGCGTAGCCGACTTCGCGGAGGTAATCGCCGTAGCAGGTCATCCAGTGGAATCCCGGCATATCTTCGAGAAGCTTTTTCCAGTCGCCCTCGATCTCGATGTCAATCTGGCAGCGGCAGATGTCGTAGAAAGGATGATCTATGATCTTTCCTGTGCAACCGACCCATTTCTTGGAGGCGAAATCGGGGATAAGGTTGGTGATGACCTGGCCTTTTCGCATGTTCACCTTGGGGGCGGCACCGTAATCGGACTCGAAATGGGTGTGGATTTCTGTTGGCTCGAAGTCTTTTCCGTTCATTCTGCGGGGGCCGGTGCAATGGGCGATAGTCGTGATAGCGTCGTAAATATATGTCGGGTCGTTGAAGAACATCGGCTTCCCGGAGATGTACCGAAGAAGAATCCCGGATGGAATGACCACGAAATCGGATTCGCAGAAGGCCATCAGGCCCTCGTCGTTGATGAGGCTCAGGGGCAGGCAGGCTGTGGTCTCGGACATGGGCATAATTGTCCCCATGCAATGATGGACGGTGAGAGCCGGAGCATCCGCCTCATCCATGAGGTCTTTGAAGACCCTGGTCAGGAGGAATGCGTTGACGACGAATTGCTTGCCAGTGTGAAGGGAGATGCCCTTTTGAGAGAGATATTCTTCTGCCTGTCGCCGGGCTTCCTGTACGGCCTTCTCGTCCGATCTGATTTTCTTTATTCTCGGTGCGAGCTCTCCATAAGTGATCGGCACGATATCGAGTTTCCAGATTTCTCTTGCGGTCTTGGGCCCAAGTTTGGAGCCGATTCCCCATCCGCCGGCGTCGCCGATGGCTACGATTTTGGTGCCGACGGCGTTTTTCAGTCCGTAAAGTGCCCGCATCCGCCAGAGGACCTCGTCATATTTGTCTACAACGATGTCCCAGACGTCCATGCCGGGTTGTTTGAATTCATCGGTCGTCTTGCGGAGGAAGCGAGGATGGGCTGTCTCGTACCAGAGGTAGACAGGGCCGGATTTGTGCCTGAGAAACATGACATTCGGTTTCTTGGATGCGGCAAGCGTTTCGAGCACATTCTGGCCACCTGTCGCGGCGTAAACCAAAATCACATCGCAATCACAGTCTCGAACTGGCGCGGCTTCCGCGGTATTTCGCACCAGGGACAGGGGGAGAATCTCCACCGGGAAGTCGGATTTGGCGGCGAGTTTCTTCAACTCCTCTCCGATCCTTTTCACTTCCTGATCCACATCGCCCTGGGTCTTCAGTCCCCCCCAGGGACGCCAGCTTGTAGCCTTCCTGCGCCTGTACAGGCTGTAGACAAGAGCCGGTTTGACTCTGAGGGGAGCGCCGATGCGGAGACCCATTCCGGGGATAGGTGTCTTCAAAGCGGCATTGGCTCGCGAAGGCGAAAGCGCCCATGCGCCCATGCCAGCGGCGCCGAGTCCGACTAGAAAGTCCCGGCGTGAGACGCCTTTCCCGGCAAAGAAGTCCTTCTCACCAATATTGGGCTTGCCGTGGACGCAACAGCCGGCATCATGCTCTGGACGGTGTAGATGATCTCTGTTTTCAGCCATTTTGATACCTCCCTGTAGATTTTAGAACGAAAAAACAGACTTCTCAATCTTATCAGGCGGGGCCTTCTTAGTTGTGCTACGAGTCCTCGCTGAAGTTTTGCCATTCGATCCTTTTAAGCTTCTTGAGGGCGTAGCCGACTTCGCGGAGATAATCGCCGTAACAGACTTGCACGTGGAAGCCCTCCATTTCGCTTAGCAGCCTGCGAAAGTCGCCCTTTACCTCGATATCCATCTGCGAGCGGCAGGCCGGATGAAAGGGCGAGTCGAGGATCTTTCCTCTGAAGCCCTGCCACTTCGTGCAACGCAGATTCGGGATGACGACCGTGACAAGCTGCCCTTTCGTGTACCGAACCTTCGTAGCCGCGCCGTAGTCCGATTCAAAATGAGTCATGATCGTCGTCGGCTCGCAATCCCTGCCGTTCATTTTTCTGGGCGCGGCACAATGGGCAACTGTGAAAATGCCGTGGTGGGGGAAATGCGAGTTGCATACGAAGGTCGGCTTGCCCGCGATCCACCGCAGCAGCACACCCGGCAGCGTGTGCGTGAGATCGGTGTGGCAGTACGCTGTATATCCCTCGTCGTTTGCCAGGCTCAATACCAGGCAAGGGGGCGTATCGAGCATTTCGATGACATCCCTCCCCATGCAGTGGTCGAAGCCGAAATTGGTGGCGCCCGTCTCCTCCAGAAGATCTTTGCAGACCCTGAAAGCCACAAACGAATTCACCACGAATGTCCGGTCGGTCCGGAGGGTGAGGTTGGGCTGAGAGAGGAACCGGTCCACCTCCCGCCCGACCTCTTTCATGAGCTTCTCGTTAGCCCGGGCCTTCTGGAGGCGGCGGGCGAATTCGTCCCTGGGGAGGATCTCGATCTGGTAGTCCCAGACGTCCTTGGCATGGGCAGGACCAAGTTCCTGCCCGGGCTTGCTGTACGCCGCAAGGCTGCCAATCGCGAGCATTTTCGTGCCCTTGGCATTCTTCAGGCCGTACAAAGCCCGCAACCGCCAGAGAAGTTCGCTATAGTCATCGACGAGGATGTCGTCAACGTCCATGTTCGGTTCCTCAAAGGTATCGCCGTTCCTTCGCAAGAAGCGCCAATGGGCGATCTCGTGCCAGAGATAATACGGACCGGACTTGTGGCGCAAGAACATTACCTTGGGCGTCTTGGACGCCGCGAGTGTAAACACGTGCCACCCACCGGCAGGATACACCAGGAGCGTATCGCAATCGCTCTGGGCGGCCCGCTTGGCTTCCTGCTCGCTATCTACAAGCGATACGGGCAGGCTCTCGATGGGAAACTCCGCGCGGGACGCCAGTCTCTTCAATTCGTCGTCGATCCTCCTGGCTTCTTCCTTGACCTCTCTCATGCTCTGAAGTCCCCCATAACCGCGCCAGCTACTTTTCTCCAGAGGTTTCTCAATTCCATAGGTCAGCACTGGCTTGACTCTGAGTGGACTGCCGGTAGGAAGACCCATACCAGGAATAGGATCTCTTGGTGTGGCATTCACTCGCGATGAGGTGAGCGCCCAGGCGCCTGTGCCAGCGGCGCCAAGTCCGAGGAGAAAATGTCGCCGGGAGACGCCCCTGCTCGAGAAGAACTCTCCTCCGCCGATGTTGGGTTTTCCGTGAGAACAGCAACGATGAGAAAGATGCTTTGCACGGTCCGGGTGGCTTCTGTTCGCAGTCATCTTTTGCTTTCTCCATAGGTTCTGGTCACCGCGTTTCCGTTCGCCCTACCAGCTCTCATGATAGAGCGAGCGCTTTCCTCCCGCAAGAGCAAAGTTGACACGCAGCGGGTGACCCCGATGGCGGTTTACGCAGGCCGCGCTTGACATCAGGTGGAGCTTCGTGTACGATGATCACGAAATACTGGATGAGGTGCTGCCTGTGTCTTTGACCGCGCAGGAAGAATCGCAAGGAGGGAGCGCAGGTGAGTTTGATGAGGGAATATATCGATAGAAGACTGAGCGGCCCGGAATTAGAGTCCGAACTGCTCAAGCTAATAGCGCTGTACAACAGGCTCAGAAATACCTACTTATTTGTATACGCGGCCGCAATAGGAAAGGCCGTTCCCTTCCTGCCGCTGGAACAGGCCGACTTCTACGTGTTTCGCGACTTGCTAGCAGCGAAGAAAGGCTCTCCCAGCGTGGACGTCTACCTTCAGACCCCCGGAGGAAGCGGCGAGACGGCTGAGGAAATAGTCAGGTTCCTGCACGAGAGCTTCGATACGGTTTCCTTCGTCGTCTCCGCGGAGGCCAAGAGCGCCGGGACGATCATGGTCTTGTCGGGGGATGAGATCTTAATGACAGAGACCGGGAGTCTGGGGCCCATCGATGCCCAGGTGAAGATCGGCCGTTCTGTGCAATCAGCCTATGACTATATCGAATGGGTTCAAGACAAGAGGAAGGAAGCCGAAGAGCAGGGCAGACTCAACCCATTCGACGCCACAATGGTTGCACAGATCACGCCGGGGGAACTGGGCAGTGTGCTTCACGCGATGAACTTCGCCAAGGACTTGGTAATCCAATGGCTGACAGAATACAAGTTCAGAAAATGGGTAGTTACTGAAACTCGCAAGATGCCCGTAACTGGAGAGATGAGGAGAAAACGGGCCGGCGAGATAGCGGACGAGCTGGCAAACCATTCCAAATGGAGGCTACACGGAAGGTCAATAAAGATCCATGACCTCGAGCAAATTGGCCTGAAGATAACAAGGCTCGATGATAACCCGGAGCTGGCCGACCTTGTGTACAGAATCCAAACGGTTTCCAGGCTGCTATTTGACAATACGACCGCCTTCAAGATATTCGCCACACAGGATAGCAAGATATTTAGGCAGGCGATTCTCGCTGGAGGGCCTCTTATGATCCCCCAAAAGGGGGCCCCAAATGCAGTGCGGATTGAGCAAAAGTGCCCGGCGTGTGGGGCCGTTCACAAGATATACGGGAAGCTTTCTGCCGACCCCAAAATAGATCACGATCTTAAAAAGGAAGGCTTTGTCCCGTTTCCAAACGATGCTAAAATCGTTTGTAAATGCGGCTTCGAGATGGATCTCTCGGGTATCAAGAACGAAATTGAAATGAAAGTAGGGAAGAAACTTCTTACCGACCAGAAGGGGTAACCATGAAAGCGGGCAATGAACATGAAAGGCAGAAGGAAGAGAAATCCCTCTTGACGTTTTTGAAACGGACGCGAGATGGGAAATACGCGAGGATAGATCCGGAGTCTCTATCGCCCGGCCGGGCCCAGGAGCAAAGAGAAGAGCCCGTTTGCGAGGACCAGTACTATTATAGCGTAACATGAGGTAGGACGCTTAGGGCACAGCTGGACATGGGGCCCACGCACGGCCTTCGAGCGCGCGGGCGTACCCCCTGTTGACAAGCAAGCTGATCGGCGCAGCGAGAGAACAGGCCTTGACAGGCGCGCGCGGCAGCCGTAACCTCAGCGTAGGCCGCACAAGCCTCCATAGGCCGTGCCCGTGCAAATGGGTAAGAAGGCGTAGGAGATGCCGAAGCAGGATATTCCTGGAGGACGCTGGGCGCAAGCCAGGAGATTTTTCGATATTGGCCTGCTTGCCATCTTGGGTACCGGCTTCGTTATTCGGGTCGCGCGCACAGTAGCTCTCATCCTGAGCGCCGAGGGCGCGGAGCATTTTCCGCTGTTGCACCTGTCGCTCGGCCCGATGGTGGCCGTGATGGCTGTGATCATCGACTGGATATGGGCGGCCCCTGCGGAGACGGAGATCCTCCAAAGGCATTTCAGGGAGTTCATACCTCCCCTTCCGAGCACCGGCATCTACGGCGCGGTGGCCTTGGCAGCGGTCTTGGGTGCCCTCATCTTCCTGTCGGACAAGATAGTAACTTTCTGCGCCGTGTTCGCATGCTTCGGCTTGCTCGATATCTGGGGGACCCGCATGGTCACTGTGAGGATAAGGCGCATAATAGATCAAGCTCATGCCACAGCGGCGGCCGGGGATGCCCGCCAGGGCGCGTGGGAGGTGGTCGAGGCGTACTACTTTGGGAGGCCGCACCTTGCGCGCAGGCTTGCCACGCTTTTTTCACCTTGGTCGCGCTGGGTCTCGCTCTGTCTTCCAGAGAAGCATTGCTGTACGCAGCCTACGCGGTCATGACCGCGAATATCCTCGGGTCCGAGGCGCTCATAATGCGGTGGCGCCACCGGAGGGACCGTGCCCTTGGAGAAACCTGAGGCTCTGTCCGGGGGGCAATGACCGGGCAGCCCTGCTAGGGACCCGCATCCATGTCGTTTTCTGGCCTCTGAACCCCCGGGCGTTCGCCACCCTGATCACGATCCTCGCTCACGCTCTCCGCCGGGGCCGAGCGGACGCCGCTCAGGACCCTTCGGTTAGGATTTCCTCTATCTTCTCAACGAGACGGCTTGCGCTTAGCCCGTGGTAGTCCATAAGGACGGCGGCGGCGTCCGAACCGGGGATTGAGGTGACGGCGGCGCTGTGAACGGTGATGCCTCTTCCGGAAAGCGCTGCGGCAACAGCTTCGCCGATGCCGCCCTGCGGATAGTGATCTTCGGCGACGAGAATCTTTGAGCCGGCGGCGAAAGCGTTCTCCGCCAGATCGTCTACAGGGAGCGGCTTGATGCAATACAGATCAACGACGCGGACATTGATGCCTTCTTGTTTGAGCATGTCGTGAGCCTTGAGAGCCTCATGGACGGTGACACCGGCGCCGGCGAGACACAGGCGGTCATTCTCACTCTGGCGGAGGACCTTGAGACCGCCAACGGGGAACTGCTCCTCGTTCGGATAGATGACCGGTGTCTTCGGACGAGAGGTTCTGATAAAAGCGATACCTTGGTGTCGGGCCATCTCCACCACCAGCCTCTCCGCAGAAACGGCGTCGCAAGGATAGAGCACGATTGATCCAGGAATCGCCCGGAAAATCGCCAGGTCCTCCATCGCCATCTGAGAGGCGCCGTCCTCACCGATAGAACAGCCCGCGTGCGAACCGCAGAATTTGACGTTGGCTCTCGACACACCGGCCATCCGTATCTGGTCACAGGCTCGGGTGAGAAACGCCCCGAAAGTGGAGACGAAAGGAATCTTGCCGCAAGTGGAAAGCCCCATCGCCGCGCCGATCATGTTTTGTTCGGCGATGAAGCACTCGAAGAACCTCTTGGGGTGCTCCCTGGCAAAGAACTGTGAGAACGTTGAGTTCTTCACGTCACCGTCGAGGGAGACTATTCTGGGATCGGCGAAGCCGAGTTTGACCAGGGCCGTGCCATAACTCTGCCTGGTGGCGACCATGTCACCGAGATTGTAGGCGGGAGGTTCCACCTCCGCAATGGTTGGATGCTCAACCGCAACGACTTCGGCTGGCGTCTTAATCTCAATCGCGGGACGCTCCTCCGGTGCTCCGATCTCCTGGATAGCCTTTTCGGCATCTTCACTGGAGAAGGCTTTCCCGTGGAAGCCGTTCTTGTCCTCAGCGACGGAGATGCCTTTCCCCTTGATGGTCTTAGCGATGATAGCCACGGGTTTTGACTCGGCCACGTTCGCTTTCTCAAAAGCCTCTAAGAGAGCCGCGCAGTCATGCCCGTCAACAGTCATCGTGCGCCAGCCGAAAGCCTCGAACTTGCTGGCGTAGACGTCCGTATCATGACCGTACATCGTCTCCTGGCTCTGACCCAGCCTGTTGACGTCAATCACTGCCACCAGGTTGTCCAGTTCGTAATGCGCTGCGAGAGCCGCCGATTCCCAGACGGCCCCTTCGGCGGTCTCTCCATCGCCGAGCAGGACGTAGGCCCTGCGGTCAACTTCATCAATACACTTCCAGCACAGCGCCATTCCCACACCGACCGAAAGGCCCTGTCCGAGAGAGCCGGTCGCTATGTACGCCCAGGGAAAACGCGGGGTTGGGTGACCCTCCAGGTCACTGTCGAGCGTCCGAAGAGTCATCAGATGCTCAACTGGGAACGCTCCCGCTTCCGCCAGTGCCGCATAAAGCAGCGGCGCCGCGTGGCCCTTAGACAAAACGAAGCGGTCATTCATGGGGTTTTGTGGGTCCTTCGGGTCGTACCGCATGACATCAAAAAAGAGACATGCTGCAATCTCTGCAGCAGAAAGGCATGTGGTCGGATGTCCTGATCCCGCCTTGGTCGTCATGCGAATGCAATGGACCCTGAGCCTGTTTGCGATGTCCTGCAGTGCTTTGACTTTCTCGTTATCGGTCATCTTTTCCTTCCTTCTAAGTGTAACAGGAGCTTCTCCTCTCTTTGAATCGACTTCATTGCCACTTAGGGCAGCCGTAGTTTGACTCGAACTATGGACCTCACTTGCTGGGCGATCTCATATGCTTTCTCGGCGGTTCGCCGATCTGTCTGGATGCCCGGGTAACGGCTGGCGATGGCGAACGGGCTTAGGTAAGCTAACTCGTGCTTCCTGGACTCCAGCTCGGGGACCTTCCCGGCGCCAAGGTCGAGCAACATCACAAGGTCGTGAGTGTTCTCAAATGGGGTATCATGTTCCTCGAGAAAAGCCTTGAGGTATTTCTCTGCACATTGTTGGCAGAGGAAGCACACGACGTTATAAAGAGGGTCATCGGTCCGCATCTCCCGTTGCGCGACCGTGAAGTCGCCTTCTCCTCTCTCAGCCCACTCAGCTGTTACGCGCTTCATACAGCACTCTCCCGTTCGCCATCACGTGGGTCGCGAAAACCGCCCTTTCGTTCAAGTATTCCTGCAAGCGAGAGGGAGTCATGACAAGGATATCCAACGGGAAAGGGTGATCGATAGCCGCAGAAATCAGTCCCGCAATGTGCAAGGGGTTCTCCTGGGTCTCCATCACCACGAGCAGGTCCACATCGCTATGGTCGGTTACTTTGCCCTGAGCATAGGAACCGAAGAGGATCACTTTCTGCGGGTGGAAACGGTCCACGATCTGCCGGGCCACCTTCTGGATGTCCTCTAATTTTACCGTTGGCTTCGGGTCAGTCATGCGTAGCGTCTCCGGGTTCGCGCCACCTCAGCTCCACCATTTCATTCCGGCAAAAGTCAATCGCCTGCCAAGCTCCCGCGGCACGTTCATGTTCAGCAAGAATCTCATTCGGTGGTCGCCTTTTCCGCGGGCACAATCCTCTCTTCCATTGCCAGGGCTGCGTAGCCCAAAGCCTGGTAGATGTCCTCCCGCTCCAATTCGGGCCATTCTTTCAATATCTCGTCCGCACTCATTCCCGAACTCAGGTAGCTGAGAACCGACGCGACAGGAATTCTCAGACCCCGGATGCACGCTTTCCCGAAACACTTATCCGGGTCCAGAGTGATCCGGTTAAGTTTATAATGGTGGATTTCCATACTCCTCTTGCACCCTATGAGCAATTCACCGCGTAAATCTGCAAGCCGCCCGCGACCTTGCCCTCTGCAGTTCGACCTTGTTGCTTGATCTCACACCTTCGCAACCTGGGCCGGCGTTTTCCTCCCTCTGTCGGTCCGGTCGAAGTCGCCGTCGAAACTCACTATGGTCAGGTCGTTCATTTCGGCGGCTACATACTGGTAGGCATTGTCGAAGTCTAACTGGAACCTCCGGCAAACAGCGAGCAGTTCTTTAAGCTCGGGGGTGTCCAGGCGGACTCTCGCTACCCGAGAACCTTCAATGGTGTCCGATAGAAAGTCCTCATATATGTCATCTTTTCTCAGGTGAGTTAGGATGACCCCAATGGAGTAAAGGGAGAATTCGGTCATCGAGAGAAGCTGCGCCTCCGTGGCCTGAAGAAAGCGGCGCACCTCACCAGCCTTCTCTTGTTCCAGTAGTAGTTCCAACCAGACATTGGTGTCTACGAGGTACATCAGTCACCCCACCATTCGAGCGCCTTCTTTTGAAGTTCCAGAGACGTAAACTCATCCCGGAATTCACGCAGACCCCCTGCCCAAGTCAGCCGCAGTTTTTTCTGTTTGCGGTGAATCTTCGTGTCCAAGAGGAATTGAGCGAAATCGCGCACCTCTTGCCTCAATTCGGGCGGTAGTTCTTTTATCAGTTCCTCAATTTTCTTCATACCTGCACCTATTGCCGTGGTAGTTTTTCATAAACCAGACTCACTATTGTCACAACCTCATATCCTCTAAAGCCCATCATCCACATGGGTTCGCTCCAGCAAGAGTCAATTCCGTTCACGGCCATGCACTTGAACTTAGTCACAACGGTCACGACAATAGCTCCGCGGGAGCCTTTCTTCCGCGTTCCGTCCGGTCAAAGTCGGCGTCGAAACTCACTACCGTCAGATCGTATTTTGTAGCCGCAACATATTGGTAGGCATCATCGAAGTCGAGGTTGAACCTGCGGGACGCATTAGTGATGTCCTGCATATCCTTCACCCCGAGCCGGACCAACCGGATTCCACCCTGCACCAGCAGATCGTCCACTGCTCGAAGGAAAATGTCGTGCAGTTTGCGACGCATGAGCACAATCCCGATAGAATAGAGGGAGAATTCTGACAGATGCAAAGACCCCGGCGAAGTATTGCGCAGCAGATGCTCCACGTCGTCGGCCTTTTGCTGATCCAGTAGGAGTTCCAGGATTGTGCTGGTATCGAGGAGATACATCAATCGCCCCACCATTCAGGAACTTTGTGCTGGAGTTCCACTGATGTGTATTGATCTCGTAGGTCTCGCAAGGCGCCTCTCCAATCAAGCTTGAGCTGACCTTTAGGCTTTCGCGCCCGTTTCTCCAGAGATTGCACAAAGTCCTCGACCTCCTGTTGGAGTTCCGGAGCCAATTTTTGAATCCGCTCTACAATATTCTTCATCGCTTGACCTCCGACCTGTTCTGACACGTCGTATTGCCTAACGGTGCTGCTTCCGACGAAAAAGAAGAAGACCTATGGAGTGGAGAGAAAAGTCGGATAGAAAGAATTCGTGCTCATCGGTCTTTGCGAGAAAGGCGCGCGCCTCGCCCGCCTTTGCCTGCTCTAAGATCACTTCGAGGATGATGTTTGTGTCTATGAGCAGCCTCACTTCTCTCCAATCCTCCACTCCGAGATCTTGTGCTGGAGTTCCACGGAAGTGCACTGATCCCGCAGGTCTTTGAGGGCTCCGGCCCAACCGAAGTTGGGCTTGCCCCGAGTTCTCTTCAGTCGCTTTTCCCTCAGAAATTCGATGAAGTCCTCAACTTCCTGCTGAAGTTCTGGAGGCAACTCTTTAATCCGGTCTGCAATATCTTCCATAGCTCATACCCTGCTAAGGTGATACTTCGCTTGATCAGAAATCTGGACTACTGCCTTCAGGCGCGCGTAACGGTCGAGCCAAAGTCACTACTCTTCACTCTATCAAAAAACGCACTGCGGGTGGGGGCAGCCGCCGGAATACTCCGAATCCGCTGAAATCGGCTGGGCGGCCGCCGGGACCTCCAACTGCGAGCTAACAAGCTGAAGCACCTGCTGCTTGCGCGTTCCATAACGATAAATGGTTACCCCCTTGCATTTCAAGCGATAAGCCAAAAGAAAAACCTCCCGCACATCGTCCACGGTGGCGTTCTCGGGCAGATTGACGGTCTTGGAGACCGAGTTGTCGCAGTACTTCTGAAACGCGGCTTGCATACGAACGTGCCACGTGGGCGAGACGTCAAAGGCGGTCACGAAGAGCCTCGCCAGGTTTTTCGGTACCGACCGGATTCCTTTTAAGGAACCTCTTCTGGCAATCTCCATCATCAACTTGGAGCTGAAAATGCCCCGTTTTCTGGCAGCTTCCTCGAAGTACGGATTGACCTCAAGAAGCCGGGCTCCTTCCATCACGTTGCGGACGAAGGATAATGCAAACACAGGCTCAATGCTGCTGGAGCAGTTGGCGATGATGCTGATGGTGCCTGTGGGGGCTACAGTGGTCACACTCGCGTTTCTCAGCGGCAAGTTACGTTTCGCATACCGACTCTTCTTCCAGTTGGGAAAGACGCCTCTTTCCTGAGCGAGAGCTGCGGAAGCAGCCTTGGCCTCCGTGTGAACCGTACGCATCACCCTCCGACCCAGAGCCAGAGCTTCTTCTGAATCGTACGGGATGCCCAGGCGAAACAGCATGTCCGCGAACCCCATCACGCCCAGACCGATCTTGCGGTTGCCGAGAGTGATCTTCTTGATCTCAGGGATGATATAGCGATTGGCGTCTATCACACTGTCGAGAAATCTTACGCCTATACGGACGGTTTCTTTGAGCTTCCGCCAGCCAATTTCCCCGTTCTTGACCATCAGAGCTAAGTTGATGGAGCCGAGATTGCAACTTTCGTAGGGGAGAAGCGGCAGCTCGCCGCAGGGGTTGGTGGATTCGATGGTGCCGAGCTGGGGGGTAGGATTCCGGCGGTTGATCCGGTCAATGAAGATAATCCCGGGGTCACCCACCTTCCACGCCGTCGTCACGATGAGATCGAAAACTGATTTGGCCGAGAGTCTTCCGGTCTCCTTTCCCGTTCTGGGGTTGATGAGTGGATAATCGCGACCATCGGCCAGAGCCCGCATGAATTTGTCCGTCGCTGCCACGGAGATGTTGAAATTCCTGAGAAAGCCTTCCTTCGTCTTCGAGGTAATGAATTCGAGGATGCCAGGATGGTCCACTCGCAGGATACCCATATTCGCCCCGCGACGTCTCCCTCCTTGCTTGATCACCTCCGTTGCGGTATCGAAGATGTGCATGAAAGAGATGGGGCCGGACGCCACGCCCTTTGTCGAACCGACGATGTCGCCTCTGGGACGAAGGCGGCTGAAGGAGAAGCCCGTCCCACCGCCGGTCTGGTGGATCAGAGCCATCTCCCTCAAGGCGCGGAAAATGCCTTTCATGGAGTCCTGCACCGGTATGACGAAACAGGCGGAAAGCTGTCCCATTCGGAGGCCAGCATTCATAAGTGTCGGCGAGTTCGGCAGGAATTCGAGGGAGGACATGACCCGCAGGAATTCTCCCTCCCATCTGGAAGCGTCCGAAGGAGAGCCGTAGTTCAATTCGGGCTTAGCCACCGCTGCCGCAACACGACGAAACATCCCCATCGGCGTCTCTATTATGCGGCCTTCCTCATCCCTCCGCAGGTACCTTCGCTCAAGCACGCGAATCGCATTCACGGAAAGCTTCAGCTCGTCCTCCACGCCAATCAGCTTCTTGGCTTCTCGGAGTTGAGCGCGCTGCTGGCGATAGAGAATGTACTTCTTTGCCGCCTGAGCATACCCCTCGCGGATGAGAACTTCTTCGACAATGTCCTGGATCTGCTCTACGGAGGGGTGAGTTCGAGAGGGCACGCGCTTGCGGGGAAGGCGTTGCCGAGCAACAGCAGCCACCTTCCGGGCGAGCTTCCTGGCCACCTGGCCGTCCGCAGCCCGGCAGGCCGCAAGAGCCAACGCGATGGCCCTCTCAATCCGCCCCTGGTCATACGCGACCAGCGAACCATCCCGTTTGCGAACTTTCTGAAAGTGGCTTTTGGAGGACATGAATTGCTCCTGGCGTGAATAGCGTAACGGGCCCGGGTGGCACGGGCGTCCCGCCCGTGGCCAATCATGGGCAAGATGCCCATGCCACGACCCTAACAATGACGCCTGGGCTTCGAGTTCCGGCATCTGCTGTGGCCACCGACCATCGCCTCCCGGCGGGCGCTCGGTACCTGTCATCTCCGCTGCCAGCAACTATTGCTGGCAATTAGGATAATCCCTCGCGCGGGAAGTGGCAAGAGGAAAGGTAAGAGCTTCGGATTCCCTCAGTCATGGACGGGGGTGGGTTGAGGGACTCGGAGGTTGTCTCTGTCAGGCGACGAAGGGACCTTTGGAGTGCGGGAGCAATGCTCCCGCCTTCGAAGGCTCAAGCCACGCTTGAGCACTCCAAGGCATGACCGTCCACGCCCCCGATTACCCTCCCCGAGGGCACCCCCGTATCCGCTTGCGCCGCCACTAAGTCAGGGATTACAGAGGTACGGTGTTGGCTGGGTTTGGAAGGACTGTTTAATTTTGGCCCGCTCGATGACCCGGCGAGCTGGGGTCCGTAGCCTCGCTGCCGGAAAGACGCTACGGCAGCAGCTCGATGCGGTAGAAGCGAAGCAAGGCTCCGGTTCGGGTATCTCCTTCCCAGGACCGGGGCGTCAGCGGCTCGGGCGGAACTTTTGAATCCTGCGGTTGCCGAAATCCACGACAGACACGTTTCCTTTAGAATCCACAGCAATAGCAATGGGACCAGGGAAACCGAATTCTCCGTCGCCGTGGCCGTATAAACCCCACTTCGTTAGAAACTTCCCGGAAGAATCGAACTTTTGAATCCTGCAGTTCTCTGTGTCCGTCACGAAGACGTTTCCCTCGGAATCCACCGCGATCCCCGCAGGACAACTAAACTCCCCATCCCCATCGCCCTTCCGGCCCCACTTGCTCAGAAACTTCCCCGAGGAATCAAACTTCTGAATCCTGAAGTTATAGGTATCAGCGACGTAGACGTTTCCTTCGGAATCCACCGCAATGCCGCGAAGGCGAGAGAACTGCCCGTCATCAGACCCGTCTGAACCCCATTTGGCCAGCAATTTGCCCGAGGAGTCCACCTTCCGTATCTCCTCGCTGGGATGATACGCCAGGAAGATGCTTCCCTTAGAATCCACCCCAATAGCAATCGGAAACGCGATCTCTTCCTCCTCGGAGCTCTTTGTATCAAACTTCCTCAGGAATTTTCCCGACGAATCGTACCTGCGAATCGCCCCGCCAGCGAGGTCTGCCACCAGAATGTGTCCCTTGTGATCCACGGCTATGGCCATCGGCAGCCAGAACTGGTTATCCCAGGTACCACGTCTGCCCCACCTGCACAAGAACTTCCCCGACGCATCGAACTTCTTCACGCGGCCTGTACCCGCTACGAACACGTTTCCCGATGCATCCACCGCGATGCCTACAGGCTCATTGAGCACGTCGCCTCGAAAAGAATATGCTTGGAAGATCGGCACGCCTTCTCTCTGGTCAACGATCCTTACGCTTGCCGGCAGCGCACCGAGTTCGAGCTGAATGGCCAGGTCTCTCGCCTCTTCAAGGGTGAAATCCCCCTCGATCTGGGCCAGGCCCCCGGGAATCTCGGTCCTGATGCTGGCGGCGGAAATGACCTTGTCGTCGAGAAGAATCCCCAGACGCCAGCCCCTATCTCCGCAGGCGGTGCGAATGCGGTTTCTCGACCGAGCGTTGTATTGCCTTGTGACCTCCGCGAACTTCTTTGCGCCCTTGCGGCTGAGGGTAAAGCTGACGACTGGGTGCCCCCCGTCGGGGTCTCGAGCCTCGGCTGCTATGATTTCCCCTCCGTTGAGCACGTAGGGGTCATGTGGAGGGCATTGGAGAAGCAGAGGAGTCTTTTTCACAACCCGTTGGCCCTCTGGACTGCGCCCCTCGTGCTCGTAGATTCTGAGGATAGCCCCCAGCGGCAAGGAATCGGCAAGTTTGCGGTCAAGGTCGCTCATCCGCCACTCAACCGGATTCCCCCAATCGTCCTTTTTGCCTTCGAACTCAGCGTCAAGTTCTTCCACAGCCGTTTGGTAGAGACCCAGCAGCTTTTCCTCTGAATACAGCGGCAGCCTCATACGCGGCTCATCCACCAGCATGCATCGCGTATCAGCCTGCCGTTCGATGAGCCGCCGGTAGCGGTTGACCTCGGCCACGCCGGGGAGCTTGACAACGATCCTGTCGCGGCCTTGCCCCTGGACAATAGCTTCGCTCACGCCGGCCCTCTTAATCCTCTGGGTTAGAACAAGGATGACGCCTTCCCTGGCGTCGGCGAGGGACACCCCTTTCGGATTCTGGACCTCAAGGACGAAATGCAATCCCCTCCGCGTGTCTGGCCACGCTTCCACGAACTCGTATGGCTCCGCCGCCTCAGCCGCAAAAAGGCAAAAGCAAGCCATACAGACGCAGAACGAGGCAGCAAATCTCGTAGCCCTTGTCGTTTTCATGATTTCCCCCTTTCTCATGGCTGCTTTATTACGCCCGGCAATTTCACTTGGTTAGAATGCCGTGACATATCTGCGTGAGAACAATATGCAGACGCAAGCTCCATGTCAACGGTGATGCGAAAGTGGGAAAGAACAACTGCTGATAAACGCAGATGAGCGCGGATTGAAGGCACGCAGACAGATCGTTTGTCGCCCGTCATTGCCTCCGTAGAAAAGCGATGCAGAGTCTCGGCTCCGGCGGCTGCCGGATGGTAACCCCTCCTTCAAACGTATGTCCCTGCCATCGGCGTCTATTCTGCGTTCATCTGCGGTTGACCTTCAGGAGTGTCAAGAGAAAAGCGGTGAGAAACACCGACTGTCGCTCAATGGACGGAGCAGGAGAAGCAGGGATCGTAGGCTCGGACGAGCAGCTCGCACCATCGTCTGATCTCGTCCATGGGCCGGTCGGCGATCTCGTCAACCATCCCTTTCATGTCCTTTTCGATCATCATGAAGTTGTGAGCGGTGGGAGTGACGATGTTGGCTTTCTCAACGACTCCCCTGCGGTTGATAGCATACCAATGGTAGTCCAGCCCTCGCGGTGCTTCGGTGATCGCTCCCGCTTGCCCCTGTCGCACATGAACGTTGGGCTTTTCCTCCTTAGGGTCGAGAGCTTCGATCATTTGGATGCAATCTTCGATGCCGTGAACGATCTCGATGGCCTGCGCCAGGTTGTTGTGGAAGGGATTGTAGTCGGGAACCTCGAATCCCGCTTCTTCTGCCGCTTTTCTCGCTTCAGGAAGAAGCTGATCGTACTTGAGGTTAACCCTGGCGAGCGCACCGACCATGATCGGCTCTGTTCCGTCTCGCCGGGTCTGCTTCGTGTTGGCATACGGCATCTGAAACTCGGAGAAATGCTCGTAGTAATCGTCCTCCGAAATCTTCAGCCCCTTGTTCGACGTGATGTCCCCGATTTCAATCGCATACATTTCCTCGTTGCGAATGGACACGAACTCCCTTTCGCGGGCGAAACTGAGCGCGTCGAAGTCGGCGACCATTTTGAGCGTTTCGACCGCATCGGGGCCAATTTTAACGAGCGCATCCCGCGCTTCGCGGAACTCCTGCTTTAAAGGAATCCTGGTAAAGCCCCCGACCACGGTTCCGATGGGATGAAGCCCCCGGCCTCCTCCGACCAGCTTGGTCAGATCGTTCAGTGCTATCCGCATGCGGTGAAGCCGTTTCACCACCTCAGGATATTTCTCCAGCATTGCCGGTAGCCCCGGATATCCCTCGTAGTCCGGCAGGACGAGGGCATAGAGATGAACCAGGTGACTGGAAACGATCTGACTCATAGCCAGAAGCCTCCGAAGAAGCACAGCCTGGGGAGTGGTCTCAATACCCATTGCCTTTTCGATGGCCCGAATGGCCGTGGTCATGTGGGAAACGGGGCAGATGCCGCAGATGCGAGCCACAATGTCCGGCACTTCAGCATACCCCCGCCCAACCAGAAATCCCTCAAAAAACCGTGGAGGTTCCCATATCCGCAGCTCGACCGTATCCGTCTCGCGTCCGGCCACGGCCACTCGAATAGCAGCCTCACCCTCAACTCTGGCCACATAATCTACATTGATCGTTTTCTTGTCGGTCTCTGTATTCATCAGCAACTTTCGCTCACAGCCTTTTCTCCAGCGAGAGCCTCGTTGGGCCTGCACCGACTTGGACTTATCTGCCGAACGCCCCGCCACTCGATCTCGCCGCTTCTTCTCCCGCCACCTTATGGAACTCATAGGTCGGATATCCAAACAGGCTGAACCGGCGCATGATCTCGTCCGGTGGCAATCCCATGTCCTCGAATTTCTGAGCCAGGGCCGTCGAGTTGGCGTTCGTCATCGGCCCCCAGCACGAATAGCATGGTCGGTCATTGCTCGGGCACAGGGCGCCGCAGCCCCCGCTAGTAACGGGACCCATGCAGGGCAAATTCTCCGTCAACAGTAAGCACGGATTGCCCTTCATCTTGCACTCGACGCACACGCAGTGCTCCACCATGTTCGGCTTCCGGTCGAGCAGGAGAGAAGTAACTAATTCGTACAGGTCTCTTTCGCCCGCCGGACATCCGCGAACGACCGCATCCACGTTCACATATTCATGGATTGCATGCGCCTTCACGGAATGCATTCGCGAGAGATCCTCATAAACTCTCGCCTCGACTTGAAGCTCGGGCTGGGTGTTTTTGATTGCCGGAATCCCTCCGTTGGTGGCGCACGAGCCAATAGGCACCAGATACTTGCTGTTCTGGCGAACTCGCTTCAACTGGTCCGCCTGTTCGGCTTCGGTGATAGCACCTTCGACGAGCGCAAGGTCAAACGGGCCATCCTCCGCCTCCGAATCGGTCTCCATCTTCCCATAGACGATCTCGACAGCGCCCAGGACTTCTCCCACGTGCTCGATGAAATGGATGAGTTGAAACTGGCATCCCGCACAGCAGGAATATTTGAAAATGCCAATCCTCGGTTTAGGCATTGAACCCTCCTTCAACCTACAACACGGTGTCCGGCAGCCCGACCACTTCCTCATAGCGGAAAACCGGGCCGTCCTTGCAGACAAATTTGGGGCCGATCTGGCAATGCCCGCAGTGCCCTGTCCCGCACTTCATTCTTCGTTCCAGAGAAACGTAGATCCTCGCCGCGGAAAACCCCCGCAGCAGCAACCCCCTGGCCACGAACCGCATCATGATCGGGGGACCGCAAGTCAGGACCGCCGCGTTTTCCGGCTCGATGTCCATCTTGGAAAACAACCCGGTCACTACGCCGGTGTGCCCTTCCCACTCTTCCCCGGAAGGGGTCTCGTCAACCGTGAGGAGAAGCGTGGTGTCCGGCTGGTTTCGCCACGAGTCGAATTCCTCGCGAAAGATTAGCTCTCCCGGGGTCCTCGCGCCGAAGAGGATGACGACTTTTCCGTATTCCTCTCGCCTCTGAAATACCTGAAGAAGAAATGGCCGTAGGGGGATCATGCCCACTCCGCCGGCGACGATCAGCAGGTCTCTCCCTTTCACCTGATCGAGCGGCCATGCCGTTCCGAACGGACCGCGAACGTGGAGCGGGTCACCGACTTTCAGTTTCATCAGCCCCTTCGTCAACCGCCCCACGGCGCGGATCGTATGTTCGAAGCTGCCGTCGGCCTGCGGGGGAGAGCTGAACGTAAACGGCGCCTCGCCGAACGCGGGCAACCCCACCATATTGAACTGGCCGGAACGAAAGTCGAGCCTTTGTCCATCATCCCGAAGCCGAAGCCTGAACGCTCGCGTATCCGGCGTAAGGTCCTTGGTGGCTACCAAAATGGCTTCTGTGGGGAGCTGCAAGTTCATCTTCTCTCCTCATCCGCCCGAATCTCCGCTGCGATCTCCGTCAGGTCTATTCCTGTAGGACACCACGTCACGCACCGCCCACATCCCACACAACCGAAGCAGCCGTATTGTTCCACCCAGTAGCTCAACTTGTGGCACACGAACTGCCGCAACCGTGCCTCCCGCGTGGAGCGGAAGTTCCCACCGTGGACCTCTGCAAACCTCTCGTCCTGGCAGGAGTCCCACCGTCGAATTCTTTCAATGACCGATAAATCCAGCTCCGCCCTGTCCCACACGTCGTAACAGAAGCAGGTGGGACAGACCATGGTGCAGTTCGTGCAAGAGAGACAGCGCCCCTTGCCAGTGATCCGCCACGTGGGATGATTCAGGTTCCGCCTCATCAAGGCAGGCAGATCCCGCGTATCCAGCGCCTTGCGGAACCGTTCCTTCGCCGCAGCGTCTCTCTTCAACTTCTCTCCAATATCGTCAGGAGTCGGTGGTGATGACTCAAGTCTGCCCACGAGCTTCTCTCCGGCCGCTCCGAAGGTCTCAACCATAAACCGATCCCCCAGGTCCGTCAGAAGGACATCGCACCCTTGAGGAGGCCCCTGATCCATCCAGTAGCCGAAAAAGGGCCCTGTACCCAACGAGGCACAGAAGCATTTCTCCCCCACGCTCTGGCAGTTCAGCCCCACGATAAGATAATTCGCCCGGAGCGCCGCATAGTAGGCGTCTTTCGTCTCGCCAAGAAATGTCCGCTCCAGGACCAGCAGCCCATGCAAATCGCAAGGATGCACTCCCAGAAGGATTCTCTTTTTCCTCTCGGGAAGCACCTCCTCCACCCGATACTCGTTCTCCGTTTTGACGAACCGGACAAGCGTCTCCTCAGGGGCGTAAATCGTCTTGGAGGGCGGAATCGTCGTAGTGGTATACTCCCAGTCAATCTCAGTCGGAGCCCCGGTCAATCGAAAGGACGCAGTTTTTCCCGTCCTCACGGGAGCGATGACTTCGTAATCCCGCTGGAGCGATTCGATCCAGGCATCAACCTGTTCTTTTCTGGCAATTCTTGCGGATACCTGGTCGCTCATAAGTGGGCTGACCTTTCACAGGCGGGGAGGTCTCTTGCCCCAGTCGTACCATTTCCACACGTCCTGAGTGAGGTCCTCATAGGTCTTTCTCAGTTGCTGGAAGAGCCGCGCGTTTTCGATAGCAATGGCTCCTTGGTTCGCAAGCGCCGTCAAGAATTCCTCATCGTCCAGCGTGAAGCGATAGGGAACGGACGCGTAGACCCGCAGGACACCGACCGCTTTCCCTTTGATCTGAAGGGGCAAACCGAACATGGAGCGGATGCCTTCTCTCTTTGTCTCCTCCGGGTACTGGAGCTTCGATTCCATCTCTTCCTCTCTCACTCGCACAGCCTTGCCGGACAGGATTTCGCGGTCAAGAGGGCTTTTCTCCACCTCCACCGGTCCCTTCGCGATGTATGCTCCACTCAAACCATGCGTGGCATTGATTTCCAGACGCTTTCCCTCCTCATCGAGCAATCGGACCGACGCGCCCTTGAAATTCAAGGTTTCCGCGGCACACCGCACAATAGTTTGCAGGACTCTATCCAGATCGAGACTGGCGCTGATGGCCTGAGCCACCTCGGCAAGGCCCCGCCTCTCTTCCCGGATTCTGAATTTGTCCAGGACGTTGCCTCCATGGGCAGCGAGCGTCAGGGCCGTGCTGATCTCTTCCTGACTTGATTTGTGTGGCTCGCCACGATAAACGCGAAGAACGCCAACAATTCTGTCTTTCACCCGCAGCGGAACGCATAACATGGATTTGATCCCTTCCTCAGCCGCCTGTTGGGGGTAGAGCATTCGGCTTTCTTTGGACACGTCCTCGATGTCCACTACCTCTCCGCCGATGACATCTCCATCCAGCGGAGCCCTTTTAAGCTCCACCGGTCCCTTTTTGAGGTACTTCTCACTCAAACCGTACGAAGCCCCCAGTTCCAGCATCTCCCGTTTCTCATCCAGAACCCGCACGGAACAGCCCTTGCCGTTCATCGCGCGAGCACAGCCCGACACCAGTATGTCTAAAGCCTCCTGCCGGCTATCTGCCGATGAAAGGTCCACGCACGTCCGGCACAGACCGGAAGCAAAACCGCGATCCGACTTGCCCATGAGTCAGCCTCCTATTTACGCCTCGAAGAGCGAAAGGCGATCCAGCCGCGAGCGTAGTTTGCGTGCTTATGCACCCGACTTGTTTGCTATGCAAGAAAAAGTTTCGGAATTTCGCTCGCCCACATTCCGCAGGAGAATCCCTCCAAAATCCCAGAAACGGTTTCAACAGACCCACAGCTTCCGGGGTAAGCCCGGATCAACCCTCGGTTGTCCGGGACAATAGCGAAACGGCTCTCGTGCACCGTTGCGACGTTTCCGTCGGCAGCGCACTATCGGTGTACGGCTTCTAACAGATTCCTGATGGGAAAGCAAGTACAAAGCACCCGGGAGTCCCCCGACACCCGATTGCAGATTGCAGATTGCCGATTGCGGAATGGCCCGAAATCCGAAATCCGAAATCCGAAATCGCCGCAGGCGTCGGGCTGGCGGTTCGTCATAGAGAGGACAAAGCATTCCCGGGCCGGCGCCCTGGGCTATTATATCTCGCCCCTTCGGGGCTCGCCGTGAGGCCGGCGTTGGCGATGAACCGATCACGCATACCCCACAACCAAAAGTTTGTGACGTCCCGGCGTAGAAGACGGGTATGAGCGCGCGCTCGTCCTCGCCGCCACCATTCTCACAGGGCGCTTTCTATTCGTTGAAAGTCTCGCAGCGATCAAAATCGAGGGAACCATCCACACATGAAGTTTGCGTTACATACACGGAAAGGCTAAAAGCATTTGGAGGGAGCAGGCGTGCGTCTTAAAGAGCTTTTCGTCTTCTCGGCCCTCGCCGCAGCGTTCAGCTTGTACTTTGGCTGCGGTAAGACCCCGGATTATATAGGCGCCTGCTCGACCGGAAATGCTGGAACATCAGGCAAAAGGTGGAACAACTGCTCCGGCTGTACCGAAGGAGGAACCAGAGGCATGCCAGAAAAAGTCGTCAAGACGAATGAGGAGTGGAAAAAAATCCTGACGCGAGAGCAATATCATATCGCGCGAGAAAAGGGCACTGAGCAACCCTTCACAGGAAAATACTGGAAGACAAAAGCGCCGGGCAACTACAAGTGCGTGGCGTGCGGACAGGAGCTTTTCAGCTCCGAGCACAAGTTCGACTCAGGTACCGGCTGGCCCAGCTTCTATGAGCCCGTTGCACAGGAAAACGTCCGCACGGATGCAGATGGCAGCCAGGGCACGGTCCGCACCGAAGTCCTTTGCAGCCGATGCGACGCTCACCTCGGCCATGTCTTCAACGACGGCCCAGCTCCCACCGGCCTCCGCTACTGCATCAACTCCGCCGCCCTCAACCTTGTCGAACGCCGCAACGAGCCAGAATAGCACGGGCGGCAAAGACAACGTCTTCGAAGGCCCCTCCTCTCGCGCTGGATGTTGTGCTTAACCTGTGGGCGACCGTTATAACGTGAAACCCACATCGCCCAGAAGAAGAAAAAAAATTGCTTGACATACATAGGAGTGCTATGTATAGATGCTCTTTGTATCTCACTTGGAGGTAAAAAATGCCGATCTCAAAAGACCTGGTTGCGGCTTCCGCAGCGCCATTAGTGCTTTCCATCCTTTCGCAGGGCGAGAACTATGGCTATGCCATCATAAAGCGTGTCAGGGAATTATCCGGCGGCGAGATGGAGTGGAGCGATGGCATGCTTTATCCGGTATTGCATCGTCTGGAACGCCAGGGCTTGATACGGTCAAGCTGGCGCACTTCAGAATCCGGCAGGAGGCGGAAGTACTATCGGGTCAAAGATAAGGGGATCAAGGCACTGAACAATCAACGAAGTCAGTGGAAGCTCGTGTATTCCACCTTGGAGAAGTCATGGGGGGCGGAACCATGTTTGACTTGAATCAAGCGATTGCAAGATGGCGGACCGATCTGGCACAGCGTGGGGCCTGCCGCACATCAGACATTGACGAACTGGAAGGCCATTTGCGGGAAGAAATCGAGAAACTCATCCATCTGAGCCTATCGCAGGAAGAGGCTTTTCTGGTGGCCACACATAGACTCGGAGACACCGTTAGCCTCTCCAAGGAGTTCGCAAAAATCAACCCGGCGGGCGTTTTGTGTCACCGCGTCTTGTGGCTGGCATGGGGTTTTTTTGCCTATTTGGTAGTGGCATCTCTTGCGACGGCCGCCTATAGGAGCTTTGTGTCTGTGGGTCCCATCGGCGGTCTGGCCGGGCAGAGTCTCGGTATCGTCGGTACCGCACTGGTCCTGGCAGGGACACTATTTCTGCTCCGCCGGGCTGCCAGGCGAGACATCCAGAGCGCCGAGTTAACGAAGCTGGCCGGCAACCGGATCATGGTTTTGATAGGCGTCATCGTTCTGCTTTTTGCGGTGGTCAGCGCGTACAGTCTCAGCATCGCCGCCCGATGGTTCGGGGCTGGGTTGCACGACCCTCGAATCGAGATGGCCGGACCGTCCTTAGTCCTGCCCACAATCCTCTGCGTACTTTGGGCCGTACTCGTTCTGGGAGGGACGCTGTTTCTGCTCCACCGTGCCAGGAGGTTGGATGTTCGGAAGGCCCAGCTGACTAAGGTGGCTGGCAAGCGCACCATGATTCTGGTGGGCCTCATGGTTCTATCTCTCTCTCCTATGGCGCTCATGGCGTATGCCCTCAGCGTTGCGATCCAGATAACTGGGGATGAATGGCCCTTACGGGCATTTGTTCGCATGGTGAGGACCCCTCTACTCCTGTCTGCAACCCTTTGTGCGCCCTGGGCGATAGCGGTTCTCCGAATGAATCGTCTGCGCCGCGAGCACGCTGAAGCGTAGCACGCCACCACGTCCTTAGAACCCCACACGGGGACGCTTGCCGCCAGATCAAGTCATAGGCATCCCAATCAGCGGCGAACTCCCGAGCAATGGGTTTGACTGTCTCGCGGAACCGGAAGCCTTGCCCGGGGGATTCGGACTGCCAATGTGGGGCTTGGCGAGGCCTGTTTATTGCCCACGCCCCCGAACTAATCTCCACAGGTACGCGAGGGCAAACTCAGCTTACGGCAATCATCTGATGGCCTTCCAGCTTTGGGACGGTGAACTCAACGCGGCCCTTTGCCTGCTTGAATTCGAGAGGCTTGTTTTGGGGGACGAGAGTTACGCTTCCCACGCGGCGAGGGATGCGGACGGAGACGTGGATGTTGTGGATGGGGATGACGTTTTTTTGCATGGTGTCGAAGTCTTCGCCTCGGCGTTCCGGAATGTAGTTGAGGAGGTGGACGATCCAGCGGTTGGGCATAGGTTCTTTTGCGTGACGGTGGCCATGGTGTTGCTGGCTAAGTTGTGGCGGAGGAGCGGTTGGGGCAGGAGGCGGACTCCGCGGGTTCAAGAGAAGCGCTTTCTACCAGCGGGGCGCATTTTTTGCTTGTACTGGGTGGAGATGGGATTTTTTGCGAGTCCCGGTTCAGTCCAAGACCCGAGAATACTATGCTGCGGTTACCCGTGTAGGGGGGATCGCGTTACGCAGTATGCTGAGCGAATGCCTATTTGATTGCTTCTGGGTTTCGATGTTTTTGGGTGTGGTCACAGGAGGCTCAACGGGCGAAAGTGACATCCGCAGGTGAACCTGGAACGGAGTCAGAGCCTCGAACGAAGACCTGTCGCAGGGAAAAGAAACGGCCCTCTCAATTGCGTAAGGGAGGTAGAAGGCTCACAGCTCCCGGCGCCATTTAGCCCGAAGTTGCCCGCTCCAGCGCCCTGCATCGGTTCAGCCCGACCGGAGGCTCGTCCTTTTCTCTGATTCGGGTTTGGTCCGGGACTTCCAACTCGATGGGGTCGTACCCATTGAGGTGACCGCCAACGAAGGGCACATTGACGTGGGGAGTTGCCGTTATATTTTCCTCCCCCGAAGTTCGCCTCGATTCTCGTTTTGAGCATGGAACTGGGCGCCTCGTGTCTTTGTGCCTTTGTGGTCGGCTCGAAGCTGAACGCCATCGCGGAGATCACCACGAAGACACAAAGGCCCGAAGAATCAGTCCAGGCGGCATCGGAGAGCTTTTGGCATCGCCAGTCACCGCTCAAGTCAATTTCTTCTCTTGACAGGCTCACCCCGAAAGAACCGAGCATTGGTGTCTTTGTGCCTTCGTGGTTGGCTTTCAGCTCGACGGCACCGGGCATATTACCACGAAGACACAAAGGCACGAACGACGGTGACACAGGAACAAGTTTATCAGAATGAGCCTTGGGGTTGAGACGTGTAAGTGCGATTGCGGATTGCAGATTGCCGATTGCGGAATGGCCGGAAATCCGAAATGACCGCAGGTGGGTAGGTGACACAGAAAGTCACTCTTTTAAGCCTGACTTCTGCCGGAGACCAATTCAATTGTTCAGTCAGTTCCGATGCGACCAGACCTTGATGAAAGCCGACCGCTCGCCCGCCTTCGACTTCGCGGCCTTTTCGACATCCACCTTCTCTTTCTTGATCCGGTTAAGCCCCCAAGCAAGGCAGCCAGCCACGTACGGTCTCCTTTCCCGTCTGAACATGTCTACCAGAACAGGGACGTCCCGCTCCGTAGCGGTTCGCTTCATCACATCGGCGGCGCGATCCCGAACATCTCCGCCGCCCAATTCCAGAGCAGCCATTGCCACAGGTAAAGCACCCTCGCTGGCGTGGTGGAGCAATGCCCCCAAAAGGCGAACCCGCACATCAGAGTCCTGTGCCGGATCGAGTATCTCCGGCACGACCTTCTCCGCGACCTCTCGACGCATCGCCCCCTCGAGCGCCCGTGCCACATGTCGCCGGACCACCATATCTTTGTCGCGAAGGAAACTCACTAACCGGTCTGACACAAAAGGGTCCGCGATTCGCCCTAATGCAAGCGCCGCAGCTCGCCGAATTAAAGAGTCACTGTGGTTGAGGTGACCGACCAGCACGTGCGCTGCCTTTAAGTAGCACATTGCCCCGAGATTCTCTATTGCCTCCAAAAGGTCCGCACCTTCCTTCTTGGGCAAATTTTTGAGGATTTCCCCTGGCAAGCTCTCATCACGCCACCTTATGTAGTGGTCAATCTCGACTATCCTTGCCCCCCTGCCCTTTTTCTGATCGCCTTTCTGAAGCCCATACGACCGCAGCTCGATCTTGTCGTCTCCGACTTCCAGGAAACTATAGTGCGGTAAGGAAAGGTCTCTGGCAATCGTCGCCGTCCACCAGTCGGGGTAGTTCCCGCCGACTGCTCCTCCTTGAACCAGATAAACCGTCCCGTTTCGATCATCCCGCTTCCCTCCACGAAGAGGAAACGAACGCTCGTAAATGTGCGTGTGTCCTACAAACACCATATCTACGCCGTGCTTGTCGAAGATCATCTCCAGCTCCGCGTTGCCCGAGGCCTTGCGCTTATCGGAGGGGGAGGCGTAACCCGTGCAGTACACCGGATGATGGAACGCGACGAATTTCCATTTCTTTTTCGACCTGCCGAGATCCGCGTCCAGAAAGGGGGCGCACTCGCCGACATGGGTATAGGAGACGATGGCGAAATGCGAATTTCCCCAATTGAAGGAGGAGTAAGGTTCACCTCCGGGCAGCTCGTGATATTTCCCAAACCAATCGTTTTTCGGATCGTTGCGCTCGTGGTTCCCTCTCGCGGGAAAGATCGAAACACGTTTCAATACAGACTCGAATCTCGCGAAATGCTCCGGCCACTGCCGATACTTGCGACCGTCGCTGACGAGGTCTCCCATGTGCAGAGTGAACTCTGGCCTTTGCGACAGCAAATGTTCCGGCAGAGGACTATTTTGCCAGTGGTCATTCCAGAAACGTGAATCGCCGAAGATGGCAAACCGAATGGGACGGCCCTTGGCGGGGGCGGTTGAGAAGTCACTTTCCCGAACCTCCGCACCGCAGCAAACTCGATAGCCATATCGCGTGTCCGGTTTCAAGCCGTTGATCCGGACCTTGTGAATCCTTACACGCGCATCGTCCGTGACTGTTAGCTCGACTTCACCCTCCTTCCCAACCTCCCAGTAGTGCACCCTCGATGCACACGCTTCATTTGTCTCCCACATCACGGTGATAGTAGTGGGTGATGCGTTCTGGAGGTAAGGAGCGATGTGGAAGGGGCTTTCGGCGGCAACCTTCACCTGATCTTCGGCAGCACTCCACACTATAATGCACGCCAAAGACGATAGCGTCACCGCAGCAGCTAAGGCCCTAATCGGCGGTCTTCCTCGAAATCTCATAGTTGGTCTCCATTTTCTTGATCTGCGACGACATCATCCGACTTTACCCCCTGTAACATGAACCGTTGCCGGATGATCTCTGGCTTCCTATCCCTCATCCCAGCTTTTCATGTCGCCCAGCAGTAAGTGTGACTCGAAGAACCTACCCACGAGCCAAGGGAATGTCAACTTGATTCGCAGGATGCGGCTGCATACTCGTGGCGTGTCAAGCGCCGTTCTTTTGGTGTTGTCGCAGGCGGCGTTTGTGCCGTACAGCGATTGATCCTCCTGTGTCTCCGCCCCGAAGGACTCACTGGCCCATTTGCCGGGGGGCCAGGGCTGCCAGTGCGGAGAGGCAGGATGTCCATAGGATGGGGAGTGTTCAGAGGCCGGACCCACCTCACGCCGATTGGAGCCGGCGAAATGTTTTCCTGAAGGAACGAACGTTGACTCCTGTAAACAGGGTCATTGGGTCCCTCGCCAAGGGCTTCATGTGTATTTCCTTGTCAAATCGTACCTTACGGCACCAGCCAGATTTGGCCTGCTTCTTGTTCTCCAAATCATACCGTTGGGGTCCCTCCACGAAAGAAACACTCACTTATCCCGGGTAAATGCCGCTTTGCTGGCACTGGTGCAGTGCAAACACGTCGGCAACCCTCAATACAACACAGGCTGATCTCGGAAAGCCAAACGTAGTCATGGAGACCCGCTCATGGATCCGTTAGCAGCTCTACTCATCGGCGCATCGCTCTTTGGCTGCATGATGCTGAGTTACATCAGGGGCTGGAAAGACGCTGCCACTCAATACGGCCAGGCGATAGACCACTCCCGCAAGGGCGTGGACAAGGATTGAGTTCGATTATTCCATGCTTTTGAATGATTTCAAGTTGCATTCGGCCACGCGTGACGCCTTGCGGTGGGGGGAGCGGCGTAGTCCAGCCTTGGCACCGTGCGGTCGTCCACTGCCAGTCTTTATGTGGGGGGTATATGAAGAAAGTGCCGCAAGAAGAGGGCTCGGCACTCGATCCAAACTGACAGATTAAGGGAAAACTTTACCTACGAACAGAGGACTCTTGCCATGATGAACCGGGGGTATCGTCGCGCAGAGAAAAGGAAATTCTCCAGGCTCGAGCAACAGTTTCCCGTAACAGTGCTCGAAGCCCAGGTAACTGCGGAAAGTTCGGGTTCACCAGCCGCCCCGAACTCGTACCTCGCCAACGCGATTGCCAGGAAGGCGACAGGAACGAATATGTCCAAAGGGGGACTGGCCTTCGAGGCGAAAAGGCCGTATCGGATTGGGACCATCCTTGCATTTGAAGTGGTTTTGCCGCAACCTCAGGAGGACTTCCTCCCCTTAGTCAGGCGCTTTGTCCAGCGCCAGATACGAGGTTTCCGCGCGCTGTGCCAGGTGGTTTGGGTTATGGCGATTTCCATGGGCCATTACCATATGGGCGTGCGTTTCATTGACACCAACGAACGACGTGCCAGCGCCCTCGACCAGGTCCTTACCGAATTCCACTGGCAGCAACGGTTGATGTCCTCCATCGAAGACACAGAGGACCCGTTTACAGATTCTGACGACGACTGGGAGGACTCTCGGTTCTGATCGCGCAGCAGACCGCCTGCATAGCGCAAGCCCCCTTCGGAAATGCGTCAACGCTGCTGCTTAGACGGTTGGCATAACCTGCCGTAGACTCGAATCGTACCCTCCACCATCGAATTACAAGAGAAGCGCTCCCGCACGTCCTCCTTTGCGTTTGACCCGAGAGTGGACATGCGGACGGGGTCGCGGATCAGGCTAATCATTGCCTCAGCAAGCGCTTCCGGTTTCGCTGGCGGAACGAGAATTCCTGTCTGCCCGGGGACGATAACCTCAGTCATCCCGCCAACATCCGACGCGACGACCGGTTTGCCCGCCGCCATTGCCTCAAGCAGCGCCAGCCCAAGTCCCTCTTGAAAAGAAGGCATGACGAAAAGGTCCATCAGCGAAAGCAGTTCCGGGATTTCCTCTCTTTGCCCCGTCAGAATGACTTTTCCTTCCAAACCCTTTCGCCGGATCAGCGATTCCAAATTTGGTCTTTCCCGTCCTTCGCCAACGATCGGGCATACGAGATTTGGTATTACTTCCGCCACACGGGTCAGAGCCTCAATCAGGATGGCGTGTGCTTTGCATGGGACAAGGCTGCCGACGCTTCCCACCACGAAAGCATCATCCCTGATGCCAAGCTCCTGGGCAATCTGTCTTGCCTTCCTCCTGTCCACATCGGAAAACCTGTCAACATCAATCCCCGAATGCACAACGGAGATGGCGTCCTCAGGAACACCAAGATCCAGCAGCGTTCTCTTGACAGCTTTCGAGACCGCCAGGTAATGAATGTTCCGGCCCAAGTATTTTCGCCTTCGAAGCGCATTCACCTTCTTGGGGAACGCCACCATCCGCGATACCACCTTGTGAACGTCATTCCTGAGCAGGCGCTCGGCCAGAAGCCCGACGGAATGGGCGCGAGAGGCGTGCATATGGATTGTGCGGACTCCGCGCTTCCGGCAGATTCTCGCCACCTTCACGGCGGCAGCCACCCGGATCGCGGAGCCCACGTTCAGTTCCAAAACCCCCATTGTTTCCGCAGCGGCTCTCCGGGCAAGAGGCGAACCCCGCTGGCACACCAAGATGGAGGGGATGCCCTGTTGCAGCAAACCCTTATGAAGGTAGAGAACCTGTTGTTGACCACCTCCCCAGGTTCTTCCGGTGTCAATGTGCAACACCGGCATGGCATGTTCCGCAATGGAGGCCGTCACCATCTTTCTTGCGTCCTCGCAAGAGGCCACGGAGGTTTCTCCCAACATCGCGGTCGCCTCGCTCGCTTCTCCGCCACGCGACCTCCCCGTCTTCAGGGGTGTCTTTGATAGAGCGAAATGCTCCCGTGTGTACGAATCGGATCGGGATGGACAGGCCCGTTCCGCGAGAGTTTCAGCTCGATAACTTTGGCGTACGTCAGCAACTTGGAAAAGGAGGAAAAGAGGCAGATCAACAATCCGTGCACCCCGTCAAGAAACCCCCTCTTCATGACGTACGTCTCCAGGAATTTCACCAGGGGCGAGAAGATCAGAAGAGCCGCCGCCTTGCCGACCGAACAATTCGCAAGCCGGCTTGCTTTCACGGTCGAGTACCTATCAATGGCGCCCAGGTGATCGGACAGGCTATAGCACGGAAAATGGAGGATTTCCCCCTTCAGTTTCTTCACCTTCCCGTTGATGATGAAGGTGTCGTGGGGTTCCAGTCCGCCGAAGCACCCATCTTGCTTGTTGAAGAGGCGAAGCTTATAATCGGGATACCAGCCACAATAATTTATCCACCGGCCGATGTAATACGAGTGCCTCCTCATGGTGAAGCCCGAATAACCCCGGAAACCGCTCGAGAACTGTGTGGCGATTTGCTCACTCAGCTCGGGAGAGACTCGCTCGTCCGCATCCAGGGAGAGAACCCAATTGTGTTTGGTTTTCTCCAGGGCGAAATTCTTCTGCGATATGTATCCCTCGAACTTCTTCGCGTAGATTCTTGAGGTGAACTCCTCGCATATTTCGACTGTCCGATCCGTGCTGAAAGAGTCCACGACCACAATGTCTTCACAGAAACTCAGACTCTTCAGGCACTCCCTGATCTTATCCTCCTCGTTGTAACTGATCACGCAGGCCGAAAGGGCCAGCTTCCGATTGCCTCTCCACGCTTCTGCCGTGAAGTTTCTGCGCGTTTTGCCGTCCAATTGCCCTGTGTCCTTCTCGACCATTATACTCTGGCAACACCCTTTCTCTCTCTCTCTTCTATATCCTTTATATCCTTCCTGCGCTGGCTCCCAACGCCCAACGCCATAGAACACTGTTCCCTGAACGGGCAGCAACATCTGCTCCGTGCACATTTCGCTGGTTTTCCCCCATGCCACGCCGAGTATGCGCCAGGCAGATGGTAATCGCAAAGGCCACCTCAGTCAAGTGCCTTTTGCGGAACAGGATCGGGCACGAGATCCCCTCTCTGCGTCCCTCGCGGACAAAGGAAGAACACCTACCCGGCGCCTTCCTCTGAAACTTCTCCTGTGAATCTTGGCCGCGGATGGTGTAAGATGGATCCAGCCACAGCGGACGCGTCGAAAGAACGTCCGTCCCCTGCGATAAATATCCTCATCGGCCAACTTGACGACCTCAGAAAGGACGGTTGAGCGCAAGCGATGAATAGGAAACCGAATCAGCACGCTTCAGGAAGCTCGCCGGACCAGCTTCGCTCTCTCCCCCTGGCGGACGCCTGGCTACCCAATTTAGGTGACGCTGATCCTCAGGCAGCCAGGAAAAAGTGGGGGGAGCTGACGCCGGCCCAAAAGCACAGGTGGCTGGTGAAGGTCATCTTGTTGGCTTCCCTGGCACTGATCGTGGTTGCTAACCCTTCATCGGCGGTGAGAGATGTGCTTGTCTGGGGATCGTTCTTCTACATCCTCTTTCGCCAGCGGAAAGTCCTATTCTCGAAGAAGCCCGACCAGTTGTCCCTGGCACTGCTCGCCTATGTGGTCATCGTGCTGGCTTCCGTGGTCTACTCGGCACACCGGTACTGGAGCCTGAGGGACGCGTGGAAGTTTCTGTACGTTCTGTTGATGGTCTTCGCCGCATGGCATCTGTTCAAGAACCGGGCTTTTCTCTTCGGTTTTCTTCAGTTGCTGATCGGAGCTGTACTTGTCGTCTGCATCTGCGATGTAACCACCTACCTTGTCGGGCTGGGAAAGTTGTGGCAGTGGGGAGAAAGGTGGGTTGAGGGTCTCTACTATGGTCACCCCAATCCTTCTTCCGCGATCATCATGCTGCTGATGCCCATGTCCCTTTTTCTCCTCTGCACATCGCGGAACGTGTGGCTCAAAGCGATGCACGGCTGCTTCATCGTTCTGGGGCTCTTCTTGATGTACGTCATGGCTTCGAGAACCGCACAGCTCGCGTTAGCTGGGATGATCGTGTGCGGAGCAGCTCTTATCAGGCCGCGCAGGCGGAAAGTGATTGCCCTCGTCACGATAGGATGCCTGTCCGTCGTCGCTTTCTTGAACCTTCGGGCGATCAATCCGAGGTTTTTGGACGAGACAGTCAAGTCGCTGACGTTTCGCGATGAGAACTGGCGGAATCTCTCAACACTGATCGCAAAGAGACCGGTATTTGGCTATGGCTACGGCAAGAAAAACTACCAGACAGTGTATCACAGGACATTCATCAGGTCGAACGTTCCGTACCAGCATGCGCACAGCCTGGTTCTCCAGACTGCTTTCGAGACGGGAATCATTGGCCTTGGGGCGATGATGTGGCTATGGGCCGTGACGGTTTGGCGGCTCTTCAGAGGCTACCTCGCCAACCGTGGACCGTTCGGGACGCTATGTGGGGCGCTGCTCGTGTCTTTCCTCGGGATCTCCATTTACTGCCTGGCGGAAGTGCCAGATGGTTTCCTCAGGTCGCTCTCGTGGCTGCTGGTTGCAATAACCGGCTCGCTGGGAAACCGCAGATAAATGCAGATGGACGCGGTTGAATCCATCTGGATCAGCATGCATTGGCAGTCCATTGCTCTCTGCGTCCTCTGCGGTTCGATTCCTTTTCTGCCGCGGGCTGATCTGGAACGTTCACTCAACCGTACACGCGGACAGCCACGTCCGCGGGCTGATCGCCTCCCTCCTTCCTCAATCCGTTCTCGGCGAAAGAGGAGACGTCTTTTCTCAGGTAGTACTGGACATTTCGGCCGTCTCGCCAGCGCGCTGTGGCGTCCGCTGGTGGGGGATGGTGAAGGTGGAAAACGATTGCTGATGCCACCACACTTTCGCCCGTCATTCCTGCGAGGTAAAGCCGACGGCCGAGGTCATCATCCTCCTGCCCCCATCCGACATAGTTCTCGTCGAACCCGTTCACGTTCTCCAAGTCAGCCTTGTGGATGGAAAAGTTGCCTCCCCTCAGCTTCGGTTTGAATTTGATGGGCCAGAGGTGCTTCCGGAAGAGGGCGTAGAAGTTGTCCTTCCTCTGCGCCTTTCGGAGCTTTTTCATTTCCTTCCTGTCCAGCAGCGTCTCGAAACGCCCGCTCCGAATGTCATCCTCCTGTAGTTGACCTCTCCTCACCTCATCCAAGAAGACGCACGAGCCGACTTTGAAAACGCCCGATTGGCGGCCAGAAACGTGGGCTTTGAGAAAATCGGCACAAGGGACGCAATCCTGATCGAGGAAGACGAGATAGTCGCCAGTCGCTGCTCTGATGGCGTTGTTGCGAGACCTCGCCAGCCGGTAATTCTCGTGCTTCTGCCAGACATGCACCACTCGCAACTTCGATTCAGAAGCGAACTTCTCGATCACCGAGCGCACCTCTTCACCCGAGCCGTCATCCGCGATGATGATCTCGTCAAAGCGAACGGTTTGTCTATCGAGGGCGAGCAGAGTGAACCATAGGTGCCTCGGCCGCTCATAGGCTGAGACGATCACACATATGCTGTCGTTCCATGCTGCCATGTGTCGGTCCCGAAAGGGGTCGTCGAAAATTCCTTTTTCTGAGCGTGTGTTCCGGGCAAGGCGCCGGAACAGCCAACATCCCGTCACAGCACAATGCGCCCGTCAAAAGCCTGCCGATTTGCGAGTGTCAGGGCCCAAAATCCTCAGTCAACGTCCCCAGCAATGTTAGGAGAAACCGAAAAGGTTCGTCAATCAGAACGCCCGAATCTCCATGGGAGAGCAGGGATTTCACGACGAGCAGTCGCTTCCTCAGAAGACGTCCGCTTTGTCAGGCGCCTTCGTGTCTCTCCGTAAGATGCCATGTGCGCTCTCAGAGGGATCCCTGTTCGCCGCGGCTCCGTGCGGCACGCAGAAAACGTCGAATTGTCGCCACCTCATCAGGTTCTGTCTCTCGACCGTTTCACCCATATAGTCAGCGTCGCTTTTGATTCGGTAAATCGTGTATCCGTGGTCGGAAAGAAACTGATAGAGCTTCTGCCGTTGCCCGTGGCTGGTCAGCTTGAAGAACTCCGCTTTGATATATGGTTTCTGTGTCGAGATTAGCTGCGATAGGGTGGCCAGGATCGCATAGTCATAGCCTTCGGCATCAACCTTTATGAACCTGATCCTGGGTAACAGATCTGGGTAGTTCTTCTCCAGGTGGGATTGGAGATTCATCCCTTGCACTTTGAGTTTGAAGGCATGGCAATGCCGCCGCTTACTAATGCCTTCATGGAGTCCTCCGTTGCACAATCCAGGATCCGAATACTCGAACTCGTACTCACCGTCGGCGGGTGTCGCTGCAAGCATCAACGGCACGATGTTCGTCTTGTCAGGGTTAAGTTCCGAGTTCTTCTTTAGAAATGGAAATACGTACTTATTTGGCTCAATGGCCAGTACACATCCAGTCACCCCGACCGCCAGGGCGATCGGGATCGTCGTATCCCCGGTGTGAGCACCGATGTCAATCGCCACATCCCCGGGCGACAGGAATCTTCCCAGCTCGTCCACAGCCGCCTGTGATATGACTGTCTCGGTCTGCTTGGGATGTAACCATTGTGCGTACTGGACAGGGCCGTCTTTCGGCAACGCAAACGTGTTCATCTGATAGCCGTAGGTCTTCGGTCCTGATCGAAAGCCAAGCAAGTACAGTATTTCCCTGGGTTTCATGGCGGCGAACTCCAGTCGGGCCTTCTACCGGCGCCGTTTTAGTCGCAGGGCGATATCTTCACGGAAAGGTGCCGAGGGGATGCTTCGATTGCCGCCAGTGTGGTCGAAGACCTCGACTTTGTCAACCTTGCCGGTCAGGGTGTTCACCCATTCTACTTTGTACGAGCCTCTTGGAAGGTCCAGGACGAGATTGACAGTGGGTTGAGTGCTTTTGACATCGAAGGGGCTTTCCTTGGACCAGTCGAAGTTGACAGTCGCGTCGGTGCGGGTCATCAACTGTTTCTTGAGATTTACACCGTCGAAGTACTCGCCCTTGAGACCTCTTCCGCGGCCGTCCGGAGGAGTAAGCTGATCCTTGGGGAGGATCTGCTTCTTCTGGCTGCGGCTCAACCACAGAAGCCTGGCCTCCGCTCCCCCGCCGCGCTGGTAGTATTCCATTTTGACGCCCGCTTTGCGACCGGCTGTCAGGCGAATCTTCCCCCGATCTTCCGTCGCACTGTGATCGGTCCAGTTATCAATCAAGAGACGCCCGTTGACCCAGAGGCGGACGCCGTCGTTGGAGATCGTGTGGAAGGTGTAGGTCTCCGAGTACCGAGGAATCACTTGCCCCGTCCATCTCACGGAGAAGCTTCCTCTGCCCTCAGGGCGATGGATGTAGATCGCGTAAGCCCTGCCGCGCTCGACGAGTGCCCGAGCCTGCATCCCGCGAGGAACCCCGCCTTTGATGACAGAGTTGTCCGGCGCCATGCGGATGAAGTCGAAGCTCTCGATGAAATCCTTGAGAATCTTGAGCTGCCTCCGCAGAGCAGGGCTTCCGCCGCCAGGGGATTTGTACTCGAGGAAAGTCCCGCGAGGATGACGGGGCGTGAAAGAGTAGTCGAGGTTGTTGTAGAGCGCGCCGCCGGCGATAATGAAATCCCATCCTTCTGTGCGGTAGGTGACGTCCTCTCTTCCTCGGAAGCCGGTTTCGTTCTCGCCGACGACCTTGTTGAGGTGATAATTCATGGCGACAGTGTCGGGCGGGATGCAGTAGTGGAAGTTGAAGATGGAAACCGCGGGAATGGGATTCTCGACTTTCTTTCTGCCGTTGGCGATGTTGAGGGAGATCAGGTGTTTTGAGGGGAAGGACTTCTCTGTCTCAACGATGGTGGCGATGATGCGGTTCTGCCACTCCATAGTCACACCGCCGAAGTAAGGCTCGTTGCACACTTCGTAGTAGAGATTATCGAACTGCTTCAGCTCTTGGACGATCTTCCGCGTCACGGCCTCCTGGACGGCGAGGAGGTCCTTGTGCTTCAAGGTGTAGACCTCGGTGCGGATGCACTTCCCGACCCCGTTGACGTTGTTCGCGGCGTTCATAGGGGAGGCTTTCCAGAGGTTGTCGTCGTACATGGGGGTGAAGAGATTCATCTCGACGACGATCCCTCGCCTGGACGCCTGCGCCATGAAATCCTTCATGCGCCGGAAATGGGCCTCGTCCCATTTGGTGAGGTTGAACTTGTTCCCGCCGTCGAAGTAGCCGGGAGTGGAACTCCGGGCCCACGGACAGCTATAGCGGTTCGGCTGAGGGGCCAGGGTGTTGTCGGTAATTCCGAAAGAGCCGGGGACCTCGCGGTACGCCCCGGAGAAGGTGCGGGTGTGGTTGAGACCCTTGGAATGAAGCTCCTCGAAATACGCGACGTAGTCGAAATCGAGGTTCAGGAGGGCGCCGTAATGCTCGCCGGAGGTGATGAGCACCGTTGGTTTGCCTCGGAAAAGGAAATAGTGAGGGTTGTCGGGATGGAGTTTCAGCGGTTCTGCGCTCGCCCACTGAGCGATGTTCTCTCCTGATAGCGTAATTGACGCCAGCAGAATCATTGCAAGTGAATATACCTTACTGTTCATGCTCACTCCTCCTTTTTCGAGGAAAACCGCTTTTTGATGCGCGACGGGTACTGCGCGTCGCGTCAACACCATGCACTTTCAGGTTCCCTTTCCTGATCTTGAGCGGAATTCCTCTGAAATTCTTGCCAGAAGCCTCCGTACGATCTCCGGGTGCTCAGGGTGCCGCCCCATTTGCGGGGCGTGCAGTCTCTCTGGCGCCCATTGGCGGCTGGCTGTCTTGGGTTCGGCCTTTCCTGTCGCGGGGCGATGAACACTTAGATCGGCGGCCGGTGGACCTTGTGATCCCCCGGTATGCTGCGGGCTTACCGGCCGCTCTTCGATGGCTGACGGTTTCCTCCCTGGAGTGCTGAAGCCGTGCTTCAGCTTTAGAAGGCGGCAGCGTGGCTGCCACACTCCAAGGTAGAAGCCAGAGCGAAGCTCAGGTTTCGGTCGGCCACTCAAATAGAGCCGCACCCGCTGCTCACCGGCAGCATACTCGTTTTCGCCCCGGTATGCCTTATGGTCGTACAGTTCCACTTGAACCGTCTCGCCCGCTATACATACCGCTTTTAACAATTCACGGCGATTCAATTTTACCCGATTCATACACCAATGACCCTCGGTTACTTCGGACAGGAGTCAAACCCAAGTACCCACTTGGTAATTCCTGCGCTCAGTCAACGGTGAGCAGTCGGTCGTTCTTTTGCCCTTTTCTCAGGTGGATTTTGAATGTATGCTTCTTCCCATCAGCGGCTAATACGATTTCGTATTGACCATAGAATCCTTTGAAGCGAAAGGTTCCATCCTCTGAAGTGATGCCGGATTTCTTAGTTGTCCATTCTTCCCAAATCAACCGCTTCAATCGGTGCCACACTGGCTTCGGCTCAAACTCTTCATCCAGCAGGCCACTCTTAGGCTGCCATATATCATTGTCAGACAAGCCAAAATAAATAATACAACTTACCTGTGGATGCCCAAAACTGATGCGGTAGAACTCTTCAACAGCGTCAGCCTGTAAAGTCTCGTTCCAATTCCCGCTGCGGTAACTACCATAGATTTTCTTGGACGGATCCGAGACATATGCAAACTCGGTAATGTAGATGGGAAGCCCCAGTTCCGTGCCAAACAGATTATAGGTTTCCCAGAGTTCCTCTGGTGAATACCAGTACTTGCCCTTGTTGGGCTCGTGAGCCTGAATCCCCACCGCCGAAAGAGGCACTTTCTGCTTCATCAGCGTTTCCAGGAGCTTTTTGAAACGATCGCGAAACGGTCCTTTCACGATAACACGATAATCATTGATAAGTAGCTGTGAGTTCGGATTTGCCTCATGAGCCCAGGTCAGGGCATTTTTCACATACGGAATGACATTCTCGATAGCCTCTTTATAGTAACTTGGTTTTTCCCAGCCTCCCCACACCCGGCAGTGAGTTGCCTCATTGACCACATCCCACATAATGTTGATGTCAGCGTAATCAGTCACCTCTCTTTGAATCCGCGCCTTCAGCAATTGATACTGTCGCGTTTTGTTGTAATTGAACAACCATAGCGGTAGGGCGGTTTTTGGATATTTTCCATATTGGCTTGTCCAGACCAGCATGTGTCCGTAGAAGTTTGTGATTCCGTTTGGCTTACACCAGCTATTGATAAAGTCTATGCGCTCTTCCCGCAGTGGCTTTCCCTCGTCCGGCTCGTACTGCCCCCAGTTGAATTCCAGCAATTCGACGGTATTGAATAATTCCTTGAATCGGTTTAAGTAAGTTTCATTCTTGTAATGTCGAGGGCGGATCACATTTCCAAAGAGGAAATCATGGGTGAGTTGTTTCACCTGTACGGCTTCCCCCGCCACGTTTGTCCCGTCGCGTCGTTGAAACCTGATGGTCGCCTCTCCTTTGCGGTATGCCTCGATATTTGAAGCTGCCTGCTCGATGATTGACGCCTGAGCGATAAGGCAAGCACTTGTGAAGAACCAAATAGTAACAAGACTTATTTTGAAAAATGCTCTTCGTTTCATAACGTTCTTCATTGTTCACAGTGCCAACTGAATCCTGAGGCTTGTCTGCGTCACAGGGGACAGTCCTTTTTTCCTATTCGTCTTCAGTCAGGGCTCTCCGTCTCGCACACGACACGAAAGCCGACGTTGAAGACACTCCGCCATGCAGGATAGCTCAACCGGAAAGCCGAACGGCAGCGTTTGGGCCGGTCGAAGAATGAACCGCCGCGGACAACCTTGCGGCCGCCCGTGGTGGCGTCGTTGCGGCCGTCGTCACGGTAGGAATACGGCCGGTACGTCGTGCAGGTCCATTCAGCGGCGTTGCCGTGCATGTCGTGAAGTCCCCAGGCGTTGGGCTGATAGCTTCCGACAGGCGCAGTCACGATCGCCCTGTCGTTGAAACGAGCATCGGCCAGGTCAGCGCCCTCAAGAACCAGGTGCTCAAGGCCACCCGTTATTTGCTTTCCGCCCTCTTGCAGCCCCCGACTGAAGGCCTTGTCTCCCGCGTTCGCCCACTTAGAAAAATCAGCATCGAGATCACCGAAAGAGAGCGCCGTGTCGCTTCCCGCGCGGCAGGCATACTCCCACTGGGCCTCCGTGGGGAGGCTGAACTTCATGCCGGTTTTCTCCGAGAGCCAACGGCAAAAGGCCATCGCTTGATCCCACGACACCCGGACAACCGGCTGCTTCGGGCCGTTGAGCCGTAAGCCCTGGTCATCAGCGCGCGCATGCCGCTTCTGGTAGTACCGGCAATCATGGCTGGGATCGAACTGCCGAAACTGCTCATTGGTGACTTCGCATACGCCCATCCAGAACGGTCTTTCGATGACCACCCGCGTGAGTGGACGCTCGTCCGGTTCGCCCCCTGCATCGCCCATGACAAACTCGCCGGCCGGAATCCGGACCAGCTTCATCGTCACCCCGTCGCCTAACGCAATAATCTTTTCACGCGGCCCCACTGCCGCCTGGCGTTGCCGTGCGACCTCGGAGTCGAAGGGCCAACCAGACACTTGCACCCTCCCGGCTTTCAGCAGCGGTTCCGGCATGATCGCTTCAACCGGCGACCGGGGGATGTTTGGAATGGCTTCTGGGTCCTCCTCCGGGCCGCCGTAGAGCTTGCGCAGTGCCATCCGCCGCTGGTGCGCTCCATCAGGAATGGGATACACCTCGCCCCATGTCCCGTGACACGGAGCGTTGAGATCAATCCAGGTCACCAGGCGATCCCACGCTTCCGCATCTAGCCGCACGCCCTGGTGTCCTTTCCGAAGCATCTGGATCAGTTCGCTGGTATCGGCGTGATACTCGCCGGGAAGCAGCATGCTCACGTCGTCTTCGATCCCCACACGACGGATGTATGGAATGAGGGCTTCGTAGGCAGACGTGTACTTGAGGATTCCATTCGTGTCTCGTTTCATCTTCGGATGCAACCGGTTGACGCCCAAATCACTGATGCGCTTTCCCCTGTAATCCTTGACAAGATGTTCCGGCCGCAGATCAGGACGTGCTTTGTCCTGGCCGTTGTGGCACGCGACGCAGTACTTGTCTAAGACAGACTGGACTTCCCTGGCGAAATCGAATCCCCGCGCCAGACCGCGCCAGGGTGTGATCTCGCGCGGTTCCTGCCGGGCAGCCAGTGCGATCGTCGCCGGAGCCGCGTCAGCCGGGCGCTCGTGGCAACCGACGCACGAAAGCACCTCCCCCGGCATAACTGTGAACCAGCTTCGCATCAACTGCACCGCCTTGCCCTCCCCATCCAGCGGCTGCACAGCGATGGGCGTCTTCGCCGGCACGCGGAACATCACCGAGCCGTCACCCTTGAGCAGCACTGTCCCTAAAATGCGCATTACCTCCCATGGACCGCCGTGGCCGATCTTGTCCGGACCTCCTAACCCGCGGTAAGCGAAATGATAGGCCAGGATGCGCAGGCTTTTCACCGTGCCGCGTGGCACGCCTTTCAGGCCCGGCCCAGCATACACGTCGTGCAGGTACACGATGCCATCCTTGCGGCTCAGGTCCACTTTGTCGGGAACAAGTGACGGCTTCGGCTGCTTTTTCAGCGGCACGGGTTCAAGCAGCGCATACCCTGGCTCCTCACGCACCAGCACAAGATTGTCGAACACGTCCGCCAGGTAGATGCCCCACTGGGACTTCTGGTCCAGCCAGCACGAAACAAGGAAGTACTTGTCGCTGAGCGGATAGGGATGCAGGAACTTCGGCCAGTCTTGGTCAACCAGGTTATCGCGAATCATCGGGTTAATGGGATCGCCCCGGCCGGATATCCGCTTCACAAGCCCGTCGGCCCCGTACCAGCCCCGGTTCGTGTCCACAAGCACGAGCTGCCCCATGCGGTGCACTCCATGATACCCGGAGAGGATGCAGATGAGCTTGCCGGGCTGTCCCGGAAGGGGGCGCGGGAAGTACAGCGAGTTCGGAAACCACGAATTGCTCCCGTAAATAGCCCGCTGGCCGGTGCCGTCCGGGTTCATCAGCATCAACTGGCGCATAAAAATGTGATTGATGCCCGTATAATCCCAGCGGTGAAAAAGCACCTGCCCGTTGGGGAGCACGACCGGATGGAAATTGTGGTCCTGGTCGAAACAGACCTGGCGCATCCCTGTCCCGTCGGCGTCCATCACGTACAGGTTGCTGACCAATTTCTGGCCATGCCAGCACGGGACCGACTGATACGACGCCGTGCTGCCGAAAACAATCCTCCCATCGGCGAGGTAGCAAGGATCAAAACAATCCACGTCCCTGGGAGTATCAGACACCTGCCGCAAGCCTGAACCGTCCGTCTTGATCTCCCAGATCTTCCAGTTCTCGCGGTCGGACTTGGCAAACAGCAACCGATCAGCATCCCAGTGCGGATCAATCTCACCCACGTAACCGCCGTCGTTCGGCCGATAGAGTGTAGTCAGCTTGCTGTCAGCGCGGATCGCCGAGAGAATAGTGATCTCATTATCGTAGCCCGTTCGCATAAGTGATGAGTTGCACTCGTGATTCGAGGGCATCCCAAGCGCAGTGAAATCTCTCAGATTGTTGACCCGGCGCCTCACAACAAGTAACCGACTGAAATCGAGAATCGGATTGTCTAACAGCGCTTCCTGTTTCAGCCTCGAGAACTCGCCCTTCCACTCGGGCGACCCGCGGTTGCCCGCTTCCTCCAGCGTATCAAGCCGCGAGACATATTCCATCCCCCTTGGATATTTCGGCCCAAACGTCTCGACCAAATCGGTGATCGCCAGACGCAAACACTCCAGCTCTCGATCTTCCACCTGTCGCGATGCGAAACAGGGAGAGACAACGGCGAGTAATGGGACTGCCAACGTACTCCACGCTTTTGCACACGACTGGGACTTCCTCACCGATTTCACCGTTAGGCGTTTAGTTTTCCGTGCCCACTCGAAACAAATCACCTCGGCTGGCGCAAGTGTCCTCAGGAGCCCTCTCACCACTCTTTGGAAAGCTGCTTGAGCAATATCCCGGGGGTCGGACCGTCGTGGACGACGAGACGGTAGCGGAGCCGAAGCGGCTCGCCCTTCTTCAACGTGACTGGTCCCGGTGCGACAATGCATGGGTTGACCATGGCGATGGGGGCAAGGTTGTGCCAGGTCGTCGGCGGATTGTCCGGATGGTCCAAGACAGCCACGCCAACAGTCTTGCCGCTGTTAAGGTTAATCGTGTAGTCGTACCATTCTGCTGCCGGCCAGTCCGTTTCCGGCTTCAGGTAATGCGGGTTCGGCAGTTTCACCTCGCCGTCGGGACTCGTATAGGCGCCCTTGCCATCCTTTCGTGCCTTCGCGCACAGGCCGCCGAACGCAGTCTGATCCAGGGTCACATGCTCAGTTGGCGTAAGTTGAAAATCCAGGTCGATCACGTAAGCCCCTTTTGTTTCGCGCGCGATAACTTTCAGCAGTTCCCTGATCAGTACATCCTCTTCGACCATCCAATCGTTGCGAATCCGCAGCTTTGCCTGCGCCGAATCTGCCTCAACCAGCCTAACCCTGCGATTCTTGATGACGCGTCCTTCGGTCGGCGCCCATTCTCCCCAGCCCCAGAAGTCGGCCTTCACTTTGCCCTTCATCGAATGCCATGCGAGAAAGACCCCACGGTGATGAGGGTGATCGCTCGGCGCGAAGTCCACCACCCTTTCGCCCGATGGCGTGTTGAGAGGATAGAGGCAGCAAACGCTATTGGCCGTCAACTTCGTGTCGGCAGGCTTCTTGGTCATATACCGGAACACAGTCCGACCTTCCGGGGTCTTGAGAACCATACCGTATTCGTCGGGCTGGAGAGTAAAGGGCTTTTCGCGTTTTCCCGCCGCAACGGAATTGCCATCACCCAGTCGTTTGATGTAGATATTCCGGAACTGGATCAAGCTCGAGGCTGGGTTCATCTTGCCGGTTCTCTTATTAAGCCCGCCATGGTGCTGCAATACGATTGGCCCGCTTTCGGGAATTCCGGGCAGTTGGGCATTGTCAATCACGGTTTTGCGGTTGAGAACCACCGTCAGTCGCTCACCTTTCATTGTGATGTCGAAGGCGTTCCACTGACCAACCGGCTTGTCCGCCCGCACCTTCGGCACAGCCGCGGCTCGCACCTCCGCCGGCATGGACTTGTCGTTTCGGTAACCCCACAGCTCCCCTGATCCCACCGGCCAGCACCAGATGTTGATCTGTGCCTTGCCAGCTCCACGCGGAAAGATGCCTGAGTCGGCATTGGGCCGCAATTCTGTGATCGTCTTGCCTTCGGCGTCGGTCTTGTACGAGCCATCGGGCAGGATGGTTGGCATCGGGTACAGCCCGGTGGTTCGCTTGAACCGCCACTCGATATGCAGTATGAAATCCCCAAACGACTCCTCTGTCCGCAGATTCTTGTCACCTTTCGCCTCGGACTGGGCATCATAATCAATCACGCCGTCAACAACCTTCCAGTGCCCGTTGTCGCCCTCTGGCATCCTCCAGCCAGTCAGATCCTTGCCGTTGAAGAGCGGGACAAACCCCTCCTTGACAAACTTCTCTTTATCGAATTTGGCGCCATCGGCCCCCACGGCGAACAGAGCCAGAGCAAGGGCAACCACAGCGTTCACCTTTAGCATTCTCATCGCTCATCCTCCATAAGCATTGTGCTGAGCCTTCTCTCTATCTTTGTCAACTTACTATCTGTTGGACCACGGCCGCCACGTCGGGTAGGTTCCTTCCGGCGACAGCCTCTGTTTCCCTCTCGGGGCTGGTGCGAACCCCGTGTTGTAGAAAATGTACAGACCACCTTTTCCAGACACAATAACGTCGTTCCTCCCGTCCTTGTCCATATCGGCAATGTTCATCTTCATGCCGACAGCGGGGGCAAAGTTGGGCGGTGGGTTGAAATTCTTCTCTGCCGAGTACCAGGGGAGATGGTTGAACGCAAGGATGTGCCGCTCGAACTTGCCGCCCTGAATGTCATACCAGAAAGCAAACAGCGGATCGTAACAACTGACGTCGCGACCGTGGTGGGCGAACAATCGCTTACCGCTGACCAGGTCTGGTTTACCGTCGCCATTCAGATCGCCCAGAGCCATGGTATGGAACTGGCCAAAGTCGGTCTCGACCCAGTGCTGCGTGAAGCTGCGTTTTCCTTCGGCATCAACCGACTGTTCCAGCCAGGCCAAACCGTACGTATGAGCGGCGCCGACGATGATGTCGTTCAGCCCGTCCTCGTTGACATCGTTCACGAGCATGGGATGCGAAGCGGCCGTGCGACCTTTGGGATTGCCGACGGGGTGAAACCCGTAGTCCGCGTGGAAGGTCCACTTCTGCTCAGCCGGCTTGGGAGGCGCTTCGTACCAGCCGACTGGCGTGACGATATCCACCCGGCCATCGCCATTGATGTCCCCGAGGCCATTCCCGTGAGTCTCTCCTTCCGTACCGATCACGTGCTCCACGAACCACGGCTCCTTATCAATGGACTCCAGCCACGTCATCCCCTGACCCGGCACAAGACTCCAATGGTTGCACAGAATATCGTCATCGCCGTCTCCGTCAATGTCGCCGTGAATCACGCCTTCCATGCTTCTTGCCGAGTGAATTCTTGTGGCCTTCCACTTCACCCCGGTCTTGCCAGGGTTTTCGTACCAGAATGCCCCTTTCATCCGCATCCACCCCGAGCTGACGATGTCCGGCCGCCCGTCGCGGTTGACATCCATAGCAAACTCGCTATTATCGTCCGTCTCGGGGCCGTTCGTCTCGGCACCGTCGCGGAAGTTTTCACGTTTCTTCCAGTCCGGCGCCTCGTACCAGTTGCGGCCCGCCGCGATGTCGAGATCGCCGTCACCGTCTACATCCAGCACGCTACAGCATTCGCTGAACGGACCGAACCAGTAGCTGTGATTGGCCGGGTCGTGAGCCGGCCCGTCAATTTTCACGGGAACCAAGATAGGCTCCGCCGCGTACGTCGAACCGGAGAATATCAACAGAAGTCCGGTCAGGGAACACAAGCGTCTTAGCATGGTTAGCCTCCTTTCTTCTTAATGTCGGTCACATGCGGCCTATTTCTGAATAACGACTAAAGCTCAACACCAGTTGGCAAATTCGAAATGATCTCATTATTCGCGTTAAGCATCACACTCGATTCAATCACGAGACCGGCGTTGGCACCGTCAGTAACGGCACCTCTCACGTTTCGCACTTGCTTGGCATCCCCAATCTTGGTCACAATCATGCCGGCGTCCGATAAGGTTTCGTACAATCCGTCATCGCTTTTCACCTTCGCCAGAACCACTGTGTCAACCTTGATTGTCGACCGTTCAAAGGCGCTGCTAAGCATTGAGACTTCACCATTCTCATTGATCTCAATGACCGACGAGAGTGGAATGATCCTAACTGGATAGTCATATGTCTTGCTGGTTAGACCTTCTCCGTTGCCGCAGGCGAATCGCTTCATCATCACATCCCGGTGGCACGGCTCCATCCATTCGGCGAATTCACGATTCTGGGTGACGATGGTCACTTTCTTGCCGCCGTGCCCCAACTTCTCCGCAACGTCCGCCGCCCCGAAATGATCACCCCATATCAAGACGTTGTCACCGCATTCCACCGGCTCCGGTTTATCCTCCGGATAGTACTCGCAGTCTTTGCTCTTGCATCGCAACACATCTTCAAACGTGACAACGAACGGCAGGCCGATACCGGGAATATCGGGTTTCTCTATCTTTCCTCCAGTAGCCATAAGGACAACATCAAATGCCCGGAGATCACCTATCATCGGTTCGGTCCGATAATTCACCACCACGCCAAGTTTTTTCATTTGAAGCCGGAGCCAATCCGCATACCAGCGCATCTTATTCTTCCCTGGAATGGTGCAGCAGTATAAAATGGCGCCGCCCAATTCCCCGCTTTTCTCAAAAATGGCTACCTGGTGCCCCCGAAGAGAAGCCATACGGGCCGCCTCCATTCCTGCCGGGCCACCTCCGATGACCGCCACCTTACAGATTTTTTTCGCGGGCTCCAGATGAATAAACCTTTCGTCTCCGACGGCCGGGTTAATGGCACAGCGCATATCCCTTCTGATCATCAACGATTCCTGCCAGCAGCCAACAAGGCACGAGATGCATCTTCTAATCTCTTCCTTTTTCCCTGCCTTTGCTTTGTTGGCCCAATACGGATCGGCAATCAACTGCCGGCAGAAACCAACCATATCCGCTTTCTCTTCTGCAAGAATCTTCTCGCAGTAGTCGGGATTCCTTAATGAATGACTCGTAATCACCGGTATTTTCACGTGCTTTTTGATCTCTTCCGCGGTATAGGTATTCCATCCTTCCGGATAATACATCGGATCCATTACCGGTGCGGGTGCTTCAAAGATCCCCGCGCTGATGTCAACATACGCCAACCCATGTTCTTCCATCAGCTTGGCAACTCGCACGCTTTCGTCCAGGGTCCTTGCCCCTTCCAGCCACTCTTCTCCAGAATATCGAATTCCGATCGGGAACTCCCTTCCGCACTTGGTCTTGATTCGATTCACGATCTCCAGAACAAACCGCATTCGATTTATAAAACTCCCGCCAAAGCGGTCGTTTCGCTTGTTAACATAAGCGCTCATGAATTGTGCGATAAGGTATCCGTGGGCGCCATGAAGCTCCACTGAGTCAAAACCAGCCTGTTGTACACGCCAGGCAGCTTCTGCGAACTTCTCCACCAGGTCGTAGATCTCCTCGACCGTCATGGCGCGTATTGACTTGCCTCGGGCAATGCTCTCCGCATATATGATTTCATGTCCTGCGGACCCAGGAATGTCCGCAATCTGGTCGCTGGCTGACATCAGGTTCTTCCGCGGCCAAGCGGCCTGGCGACCAGGATGCTGGATCTGAACGGCGCACTTTGCCCCATGGCGATGCATCGCTTCAGCCAGATGGGACAGACCCGGGATTAACGGATCTTCATCTGCAGCAAGGCAGGTGACGGTGGGTCGTCCCGTGGCCTTGTCCGGGGTGGTAGCCCCGACGATGATGAATCCACACCCCCCCTTGGCAATCTCCTCATGATAGGTGATCACCCGCTGGTTGACAGACCCATCCGCGTTAGCCGAGCTTATGTCGGTAGGCACCATCGCAATTCGATTCGGTACCACCATAGCTCCAATTTCAATCGGCGTGAACAAATGTGGATAATATTTGTTCTTCATAAGACATACCTCCCAATGTGACCAACCATATTCCTCTATTCTCTCCCTTTTCTTCTATAGCATTCCTCTATGATATGTGCTGTCAATCTTCACCGAGGTGACGACCGGTACGGCCGCGTGCAAGGGTGCGTAGCACACGGCCGAAAGCACGGCTGTTAGCCACAGATGGTCTTTCATAATCCATATCCTTCCGCGATCCCAATTGGCCGATTCTACCGTCCAAGAGACTACAGCGACCAGCCGGAGCGATACGGTTCCCTGATGTACTTGTTTGCCCCTTCGTCATTGGTTATCCTCATGTTCTCCGCATCCCAGTACAACTTCTTGCCCGTTCGGATCGCAATGTTCCCCAGCAGCACCACTTCCGTGATGAGGCCCGCGACGTCAAAATTGCAGCTCGCCGGTCCTCCACCTTTACAGGCTGCAATCCACTCCCCGGTGACGGAACTTCCGCGTGGCAGCGTCTTCCGTGGGGGCGTATATCTCTTCATCTTCGATTCGGGGATGATTCGTCCATCTCTTGTTCCGCCGAGGATTTTGCCTTTGTCGCCCACGTAAAGGTTTCCCTGGTCAGGCCAAGGCCGACCGTCCTCGAACTCCTTCGGGCGAGGGGGCTTCAATCCACCATCATACCAGAACAGCTTTAATGGCGGCATATCCTCGCGAACAGGGAATTCCCAACTGACAACGCAGCCCAACGGTGCCGTCTCGGGAAGCACTCTTGTTGAACTGGCCTGAACACTTATCGGATGCCCCAATTTGAGAGCACGGAATAGCGTGTTGAAATGATGGCAGCCCATATCGCCCAGTGAACCAGTGCCAAAGTCCCACCAGCCGCGGAAATTCCACGGGTGATAGACCGCGTTGCGGCCCGCCGCCACCTGCTTCAGAGTGAGATGCCCCTCGGGCCAGGTCCCCTTGAACGGTCGCATTGCGGCGGGGCCAATCCACAGCTCCCAATCCAGGTGCGACGGCACCTCGTCCTCACCTGCCGGACGGTCCATACCCTGCGGCCACAACGGCCGATTCGACCAGCAATGCGCCTCCCGCACCGGGCCGATGGCTCCGTCCCAGATCATCTCGCACAGCCGGCAGGCTGAGTCGCTCGATCTCGAAGAAGCCGTGACATTGGTTGCCACCTTTGCTTCCCGAGCAGCCTTGGCGAGCATGCGACACTCATAGATCGTCCGGGTCAACGGCTTGACACATAACACATGCTTGCCTTTATTGATCGCCACCATCGCGATCACCGCATGGGTATGGTCGGGAGTAGCAACCACAACTCCGTCAATACTGGTCTCCTTGTCGAGCATCTCCCGAAAATCGCGGTACCTCTTTGCTTGCGGGTACTCGTTGAACACACGCGCGGCGTACTGATAATCAACGTCGCATAGCGCGACGATATTCTCGCTGTTGCAGCCGCGCAGAAACCCTTTGCCTACACCTCCTATGCCGATCCCCGCAATATTCACCTTTTCGCTCGGCGGAGTATGACCCGGCCCACCCAGAACATGGCGAGGCGCCATGCTCAAAGAGATTCCGGCAGCTCCGGCTGTTTTCAGGAACGTACGGCGCGTCCATCGCCCGCCTTTGTCAGGAACTGAACGATTGCTTTGCTGCTCCAGCGAGCTTCGCATGTTGCTTGCAAGGTCTTTCACGTTCACCGCTCCTTTCAACTTCACAGGTTCCGCACAATCTCCTGTATGATCCGCCGGCTCGCCGTGAGGTCATCAACCCGGATCGGCTTCGGCGACCACTGCTCCGCTGAGTAGATGCCCTTAAACCCATTTGCCTCGGCAAAACGTACACAGCCGCCAATATCATAAGTCAGGTGATTTCCTTCCTCGTCAAAGTACATCCCCTTCGCTGAGACCAGGTGAGCGTATGGATAGAGCTTCTTGAGAAATTCGTCCCGCTGTTGCTGCGTAGAATTCGTCGGCACGTTGCCGAAATCGGGCAGCGACCGGCACCACGGGCTATCCACAGCCTTGATGATCGCAACAATGTTGTCAGGATTCCCGCTGTGGCCGCCATGATTCTCAATCAGAATCTTGACATTGATTTTCTGACCGCACTCAGCCAGTTGGCGGTACGAGTCCGCAGTAATGTCTACGTCAAACTTTGGCCCTCCCCCCGTGTTGGCCCTTAGCGATGTCGCACCGCAGGCTGCCGCCCGGTCCATCCACCGCTTGACAAACTCAACGCTGTTCTTCCGCTCAGCCGCATCGCGATGCGAAAGGTTGTACCCCGGCTCGTCAAGCTGGATGTTGACAATCACGGACCCAGCCCGCTGACCAGCCTTTTTGATCTTCTGACAGTACTTCAACGACCTCTCGTCAAAATGCTTGCTCCACAATTCAACGTTGTGCACTCCCAGCTTCTCCGCAAAAAAATCGGGCACATCGAGCAATCCCAGGTCGGGCTTTGTCCCAGGATAGTTTTTCGGCCGCGTCGAAGGAAACCGCGCACGAAAGCAAACCGTCGTGCAACCCACACGCTTCATCTTCCCCACCGCGCCGGATGACGACGCCGCTGCTTTTGCCCGGTTCGTTTGCCTTAACGTAGCCAGCAGCGCCGGGCTGGCTAAAACCATGCTCCCATGTTTCAAAAACTCTCTTCGGTTCATGACCTTGCTCCTTTCCTGAGTGCAGTTGCGCTGTCCCTCGCCGTGTGGTGGTTCACGCGAACGTGGACTTTCCGCAGGTCGTGTTAGTCAATAGTCTTCTGCTTCAAGGGAATGATAGCACAGTGACTTCTGCTTACTCCGGAGAATTTCCTCTGCCCTTCGCTGACCGCCTTGCTCGATCTTCCAACGTCGAATTCCCAGCACTCTTTCAGCATCGCCTCTGTTGGTGATCCCTTTCCATGTCCCAAATTCAAGGGTTTGCCTAACACACTGCTATGTATCATACCGCTACGGAGCGGAGGGATTAGGCCCACCCCCTCACAAGCCCCTCTTCTCACCCGTGCCCACCAAGAAAGGACCACACCTCTCCACATCCAAAAAGCACTACGCCAGCCAAGCAATCAGTACCACTGCGGCGTCGAACAAAACAGTTGGGCAAAGCACCAACTTCATGCTATTGTCAATCCCGGCAATTGTCGCAAAAGCGATCTGTTTTGCACGACGCCTCGACCAGACTATAACCTCATGAACTAAGACAAATGCCAGAAGACGGTAAGTCCATGAATTGGCTCAGATCAACGTTGAGTGTATCTCATCAAATCACCGCAGTTCTCTTGAGTAGCCTCCTGTTCGGCTGCGCCACATGCTTAGCGGAATCCACCCCCCCGTCAGCCGGCCCATCGCGCCACGACCTTGCGAAGTTGCTCGGGGGCACCGATGCCCATCTGCGGGCTTACGCTGTCTACAACATCGCGTACCGGTTCTCCGAGGACGCGAAGGACCTTGTCCCATACATTTCTGACACCAACCCCTGGGTCAGGCGAGCCGCTGTTTTTTGCCTGGGGCTGCTCCGTTCCGAGCCCCAGACGGATCGCTTCATCCAAGCCCTCAAGGATCAACGTCATGGAGTCCGGCGGGCAGCCGTCTTTGCTCTTGGAAATGTCAGCACTCCCAAAGCTCTCAAAGGCGTGTCCCAGGCTCTTGAGGACAAAGATTCGCTCGTTCGTCAGCTCGCCATCTTCGCCATCGCCAGGGCTGCCGATAAGACTTACGTGCCCAAACTCATCCCTCTTTTGAACGATCACAGTCCTCGTGTGCGCCGCGCAGCCGCTTCTGCGTTGGGCATGCTGGGTGATCCATCGGCACTCGGCGCACTGCGCCGGCTCTATCGCGATCGCCGGGCCTCTCAACCGGCCGAGCCGCTGGCGATCGCCAACAAGAAAGTCGAAGAAACGCTGAAGAAAAAAGTCAATCTTGACTGCAAGTTCCTACACTTCCAGGAGATTCTGGATAAACTGTCCAGGACTTCCGGAGTCGAAATCCGGGTGGATGATGAAGTCCTATTCATGCTGAACACGTCTGCCACAGACCCGGAAAACCTTAACACCCTCAGGCTCTCAATGTGGAGCATTCCATTCGAGACGGCGCTGAAAAAGATCGTGGACACCGTCGGCGCGCACTACTACGTCGAATCTGGAACGATCAACATCTCCAGCAAGAACTACACTGCCTACGACACCCCGGTCCGTTTGGAAGTGGCCGCGGCGATGGCCTTACTTGGCGATAAGTCAGCCCTTCGTGAGGTCCGAAAATATTTGAGTGATCGGCGATTCGGCAAGAGAGCCCAGCAGCTACTCCGCGCCGCAAAAGCCCGGTAGAAACTCAGTTGTGAGGTCAGCCGCAGGACTGAGGCGAAAAACCAGAAGGTGGATAAGCCCCGAAGGGGCGAAATAACATAGCCCAGGGCAACGCCCTGGGAAACCAAAACCGCAAAACGCCAAAGCCCTGAAGGCGCGAAATAGCTTGTGCTTGAGGAGGAAAGTTCCCGCAAAAAGCTCGAGCCAAACTGCCAACATTACTGTTACCGATAACGGCTTTCCGCACGCAAAGAAAAGAAGACAGACCAACCCGAAGGCGAATCTTGAAATCGTGCTTCCAGCAAATCTGCACAGACTTGTTCCCAGGAACAGATTGATACAGGAGGAAACGAGGCAATGAGGTGTAATCAACACAACCTGACGAGAAGAGATTTTCTCAAAGCAACCACCTGCGGAGTCATCGGAGGTTTGGCGGCTTTGACCCTCCCCAAAGTGGCGAAGTCCAGCCCTCTCTCGCAGAAGCCAACCCGCGCCGCTCTCATCAAAGGCGATTCCCGCGCCGACAACATCTTCAACGCGCTCAAGACGATTGAGGGCGACATCAAGAGAGGCCTGGCGAGGAAAAAAAGAGTTGTCATCAAGCCAAATTTCGTGGGCGTGGACAAGCAGCTCTGCGCCACCCATGTGGACGGCGTCGAAGCGACCCTCGAATTCCTCGAGCCCTTGGTGAAAGATGAGATCATCATCGCCGAATCCCCCGCGGGCGCCTCCGCCTCGGAAGGCTTCGAGAATTACGGGTATCATCGCCTGAAAAACAAGTACAACGTCAAACTCGTTGACCTCGACGAGCAGCCCTACACAATACTTCACGCAATTGACGACAAGTTTTATCCGCAGCCTTTCCGATGCTCCAACCTGCTGCTGGACCCCGACGTCTACGTCATCTCCTCGGCGGTCATGAAAACGCACGATCGGGCCGTCGTGACCCTCTCCTTGAAGAACATCGTCGTCGGTGCAGCTATCAAGGACAAGGGATTCAGATGGGGACGACGCGGCCCGGAGAAGAACGACAAGCCCATCATCCACGGAGGTCGCGGCAACGCCGGAATCAACTACAACCTCTTCATGCTGTCGGAGAAGTTGCACCCCGACCTATCTATCATTGACGGATTTCAGGGCATGGAAGGCAACGGCCCTATCGGTGGAACGCCCGTGGATCACAAGGTCGCCATCGCCAGCACCGACTGGGTTTCCGCCGACCGGATTGCGGTCGAGCTGATGGGCTTCGACATCGCCAAAGTCGGATACATCTGGTTCGCCGCTGAAGCCGGCGTCGGTCAGAGCGACCTCAACAAAATCGAAATCCTGGGAGAAAAAGTCCGGGATCACATCCGCAAGTACCGCCCACACGACAGGATCGAGTTCCAGTACAAGTGGAAAGAGGGGCCGCGGCTAACCTGGCCCGGACTCTCCGCGTAGCCCCGACCGCCCAGCGGCCAACGCTCTCTCGTCGAACACCGCCCAGCGATCCGTCTTCCCAGTCGTTGTGGCCGTGGAACATTCTCGCAACGTGGCGCAATGCGCGGGCCTCGCTGGTCAGGGGGCGACAGGATTCTCTAAGAGAACCCAGTTATCCTCGCCATCTCCTCGAGCCAGAGTCACCAGCGTGCCAGCGAGGTCCACAAAGAAGAGCCACTTTCCCTCGACCCGCGTGATCCCTACGGGCCTGGGGGGCGCCTCGTATACAAGGTGCCGCAGCCGCCCGCCGCCTATGGAGGACAATTTAACGAACGTGGGATCTGAGTCCAAATGGATGACCCTCATTTCACCCCCATCCGAAACGGGCCCGCGTTCCTCCAGTGGCTCTACAGTCTTCGACAGATCGAGTTCGATGAAGCGAACGGCATAACCGTCGGTGAAAGCGAGGGCGATTCGGCCGTTGGCTTCGGACGCGAAGCACACCAGAAGGTCTCATAATCACTGAGACTTATGTAGAAGGTGGCCAAGGACTGGATTACCAAAGGTAGGCAAGCGATGTTCTTATTAACACTAACCGTCGCTTGTCCTGGCGGCCAGGCAGGCCAGAGTGCCTGATCGGATAAATAAGGAAGTTGCAGGGAGAGGGTCATCAATCATCGTCTCTCTCTTTGTCCTCCTCATGTTCGTCTTCGCCGTCCAAAGTGAAGCAATTCTCCTATTCTGACTTCACATCTTTCCGAATCTGACTTTCGTTGAATCATTACCGACTGATGGATAATATCTGCTACAACGTAGTCTCCGAACGCCTCCTCTTTCTGAATTGCATAGGTTCTCCTTGTTTTAAGATTCCGAAACATAGCTATTCGGCCAGAAATCACCGCTCTCAACACAAAACTGGTCTGTCTTGATAAAAGAATAGAAAGTTCGTTTCTGGCTTTCCATTCTACATGCCCATTCCCAAAAAGCACGTATTTGCCACCTGGATAACTTTCGTATTTTTCATAAAGCACAATGATGTCGGAGGAGGAAAACACCCCTCTTCCAACGATGTATTCATAACCAGTTTTTTGAGTGATTTCTTTCTTGCCACGAATTTCGCCAGGTTTTACAGGGTTCTCGAAAATGTTAAGACCGGGCACATACTCGGGATACAGTTCTTCCAAAGATGAAGGGAAGTCATGTCCATGGTCATCCGCATACTTGCGTATTGCAGTACCGATGCGTTTCACGTTAGACATAGAAACCATCCCAAGTTTGTTTTCCTTACCATTGTCCACGTCAGCAGCGTTCGCACCGTGCGAGCTTTGGTACAGGCAAATGAGCATCGCACCCACGAGCGGCAAGCGAAGGTAGGGTGGCAAAAGTAATGGTCTGATTCTTATCATGGTCTAACCTCCTTTTTTTACGGCCCCTTATCATGAGCTGTGAGTTCCTCTGTTTCTTCATCCCATGACCAGTCAAAGCCCCATGTCTTACTGTTTGTAGGATCCTCCATTACAAAAACTTTGAGTGTGCAATCATATGACCGGTAAAGCTGGAGGTTAAAAGTACCCCCTGGCCCGGTAGGGCCAAGGGTTGTGTCATAATAGCCTTCCTCCGCAGGGATATCTATTAGATCACCATCGGGTTCCATCGCATAAGAATGAGGGGTTCCCTCCTCATCAATGGATGAGATATAGGCATTTTGCTGCAAGTGATAATTTGAGATATCTGCTCCACTTGGCTTTGATTCACCATATATGTGTGCGCGATGGAGCCAAATCTCAAGAATCCCGTTTTCTATTTGTTTTGTATGAAATCCCGGCTCCTTATCAATAACTATCTCCACCTCAACTATGGTCAAGTTCGTGACATCCGTCGCAGCTTTCCCGCTAACCGGTGATAGCGTCAGGTGGATGTCGCGAAGCACGGTGCTCGTCTCGAGGCCTTTGGTCCACAGCCAGGTGGTCCTGAACCTCGTGTCCCAGATGTCCTCGTCCGGCGGCGTGGGACACTCCGGCGCGAAGGTTGCCCGGCGGGAACCCTCCACAGAACCATCGTCCTCAACCACCTTGTCCTCCGCCTCGCAGGCGGCGTCAGTGTAGAGTCCAATCTTATCGCTGTTCCAGAAAAGCACGACATCTCCCGCCGTACAGGTTCTCAGCCTCAATTCCTCCACTCCATCCTTGGCCATGAAGGCTCCCGGCTCTTCCTCTCCCCATTCGCCCACATGGTCGAGCCGCACGTCAACAAACCCGCGAACCTCGACCTCGTGCTCCGGACCGGTCAGAACGTGAATCTGGGGAATGGGGTATCCCGGCGTGAGGTAGGTGACCACCGCCTTGACTTTGACTGTTCCTTCGGATACCCCTGCCAGCGTACCTGTAAACCACCACTGCGTATGCCCCGGACCTGGCGGAGGCGACTCGTGCCAGAGCTCCCTCCAATTGTGCGTCTCCGCGACGCCCTCCCCCTCCACGATCCGCCATTCGATGTGCGGATCAATGACCATTGACTCCGGTTCCCCCGAGGCATTGATGTTGATGAGCCTGCCGACGAGAGGCATCCGCTCGCCGATGAGCAGCTCGTCTTTCGGAACCTCCGAAATGAGGTGAACTCCGGGTTTCTCGAGGACGCTAAACGTCACGGTATCCTCGACGTAGCCGACAAGGCCCTTCTCTGGGTCATTGGTCTCCGCGAAGTACCGTGCGGTAATCGTATGATCTCCGGTCACCTGGGGCTTAAAGGGAGGCACCCCAGTCCAGCCGGGGTCATAGGGAGAATGCTCCCATTCTATTTCGCCGCCTGAGGGGTTATACGTGGGGACGGCGTCGACCCATTCGCCCTCGATGACAGGCTCACCAATGTTCATATCCTCCCAGTCGATGTGGTAGGGATCGTCCCCCTCCCCTTTCTGGAGCGACAGGACGATGTAATAGGGTTCCGGTCTGCGTGGGTAGCAGACGAACCTGCGTCCTTTCTCGTCGCCATAGTCCCTGTAGGGCGCCTGGATTGTGGGTGAGTAGTCAGAAGCGGGCACCAGGCGCATCCGAGAAACGCACTCATCATCACTAATGTAGATAAGTTGTCTGCCATCGAGCATATATCCCTGCGGGAGCGGGGCTTCATTGAAGCAGGAGGGATTATCGACATAGACGAGGTAATCGCAGTCGGCAACACCAATTGCAGGATACGTTCTGTACAAGGACGACTCGATTTCTCGCGTAACCTCCCCCTCACCAGGCGCCTCAACGTGAATCAACGAAACTCTGCCCTCAAATGCTGCCGAAACAAGTGTCCAGGGTTCCGACATCTCCTTATAGCGGCAGTCGCCGAAGGAACCGTCCACCTCGAAGTAACCCGAGGGGTCGGCACTGCTGTCGTAGAACCACTCATGATCTCTATACTGCTCCAGGTCGTCTATGTCGCAGCCTGACGAATCAATGTAATGGTACCACCATATGTCGTAAGCGGGACAATCCCTGTGATAATAAACGGTGCCTGTGTCGGTGATCTGGTATTGGGGACCGCCGTAGGTGTAGATCAGCCGAGCGGTGATGCCGTTTGCGCCACGCTGGAGAGGGAGGTTGCTAAGGGAAACGGTCCCAGTGGTCGTGCCGGAGACATTAGCCGGTCTGCCATTTATATACCCTCCGACCGGGCTGGCGCCGTCCGGTATTCTGTAATCGGCCCGGAGCGTGGCAGCTCGGGACTCCTCGACTGCTTCGCGCACCTTGATCCATGCTTCCCCAGGGGGAGCGCTGTACGAGACCTCGACCTGGGTGAAGGCGTAGGCCTCGTTATCATCGAAGTCGTAGGCTTTGACCATGATGTCGTAGGTGCCTTCGCCGCCGAGAGGCACATGTCTCATCTCGAATTTTGTTGGCTCGACGAGGGCGGCGTAGCCAGGGTCGGACCCGTCGGGATCCTCGACGAATACCTCGACGTTTCTGAGCCTGGCATCGGTGATTCCCTCCAGGCGGAAAACCACGCTCGATGTGACGAGAGCGGGGTTTGCTGGGTCGTCGCTGGCCGTTTTTGGAGGGGATAGCGTAACGATGGTCAGCTTCGGCCCATTCGGATCTTTGTCATCTCCGTCCTGGATTCCATCCGAATCCGTGTCGGGATTTGAGGGGTCTGTGTCGAGATTCCATTCCTCCCAGTTCGTCAGACCGTCCGCGTCGGGATCCCCGTCGGCCCCCTGGGAGGTGCTGCCGAGATAGTATGTCTCCCAGTCGTCGGTCATCCCGTCGCCATCGGTATCGGTGCGCTCGGTCGGGTTCGGATCCTCAGCGTCCGGCACGCCGTCGTGATCGGAGTCATCCTGATTAGGATTCGTGCCTCCCTGGTATTCCTGGTAGGCGTAGACCGCGTCCTGGTAAGCGTCGCTGTAAGCGTCTCCGGGATCGTTGGGATCGAGACCGTGCAGGTCCTCCCACCAGTCCGGCATGGAGTCGGAATCGCTGTCCCTGTTCTCGTCAATGGGCTGATGCCAACCAATATCCACGACGCCGGTGTCGGGCTTGAGGTTGACGCTGGTGGTCTGCTCGTCCACTCCGGCCATTCGCGATGATTGCGAGCCACAGTCAACGGCCAGTACTTCTTCGGGAACCTCCCCCTCGTCCGGCTGTTGTTTAAGGTACCAGGCCGCTTCCCAGCCGGGTTTTTCCCCGTGGTATGGGGATGACACGAGGTTTCGCGACTGAGGGCCGATGTCCAGTTCGCCCAGATCGTAATCGTATATGTTGCTCGCATTGCCATAGAAGGCGTTGTAGTTGTGGTGGGCTGGCTGGACGCACCAGAACAGGTAAATCCCTTCATCATTGTGGGTGAAAAGGTTGTCTGTGGCGAGCAGCGTTTGGCCGGACCACCCAAGGTGATAAATACCCCTGACGTTCGAGTCAAAAGTGTTGTTGGTGACGATGCTGTCTCCCCAACCGCATATCCCGGCCCAATTTCGGTAGAACAGGTTGTTGTGGAGGGTGTTGGCGCATCCTTCGGACATGACACCATATTTATTGAGGATGAATATGTTGTCGCTGATTGAGCCGGGAATGGTGCGATACGCGTGTATTCCGTACGCGAGCCACATGAACTTCGTGAAGCGGATTTCGAGGTCATCGCCCGCGTCACCGCCTATCGCGAGGTAGCGGTTCGATGAGGAACCAAACTGGCGAGACTCGATCCACATGGAAGCTGATCCGCTGTTTGTGATGACGTTATATCCTTCAGCGAGCGGTTCTCCCACGCAGTTGAATCCTGCGCCAGTGTAAACGCGCAGTGAGCCGTACTGTCCGCCAATGGCCACGGCTACGCCGGGATTGATGGTTAACCACGCGCTGCTGCCGGAGAACGTGGTGGATCCCCCCAGATACCGGTCAATCCTGTTGTGATGGTATCCGATGTCCACAAGTTGTACGTCCCTTGCAATCTTACTCCAGGTCTCGGCGCCGCTGTGCATCCCGGACGATACGGGCTCGGGTTTGAAGACTGTGAATACGTCATCAGCAAGGCCGGCCGCTGAGGCGGGGCGGGAGCCCGCGTTTACCACGCCTGTTTCTGTTGGCTTGATGAAAAAGCCGCCGACGTCTGAATAATCATAGGGGGAGTTGCTGAGCAAAATATGGTCCGATCCGTATCCCGAGGGGACGTTGAAGAAAGCGTTCCTCCAGACGTAGGTATCGGAATGGTTGCCGCCGATGCCGGTGACATCGCAGTTGGTCAGGAGGTTGTCCGTCACTTGTTCGCAGGTCACATTCTGTAGAAGGATGCCTGCATTTGAGTCATCTACGGTGTTGTTGGTGATCTCCTCGGCGGAGCTCCCGGAGTAGTAGATGGCCCACCAGTTGCACCCGGTCACGAGGTTGTTGTGGCAGTCCGTATTCGCTCCAGAGGACACGATGATCCCGAAGACCGTGACACTCTCGCCGCCGTACTCCCCGTGCACGACGTTGTGGGCAATGGGGCGCCAGCCGGGGTCATAAGGGTCGTTGAGGGACTGCTGACAATTAATCCCCACGTATCCCCCGCCGATTTTGCAGTAGCGGACCGCGGAATCCGGCGAGGAGCCGATCTGCAGGTAGATGGCGTTGACGTAAGGC
>Ga0209979_1000383_pt1 | contig 62674 bp, 45 predicted proteins | sample AnhtaG_FD_183114 | JGI IMG/M metagenome (GOLD analysis project Ga0209979, IMG submission 183114) | Deep subsurface microbial communities from Anholt, Denmark to uncover new lineages of life (NeLLi) - Anholt_01485 metaG (SPAdes) (version 2) | ecosystem: Environmental > Aquatic > Marine > Oceanic...
ACTCCAACACCTTCTTCAGTCCAATCACGCGGCCAGACCAACGTCATGGTTGCCTCAGAGTATTTGAAATTGTTCTCGTAGAACAATGGCATCGATTGATAGCCGCCGTGAACAACATTAACCTCAACGAAATGTTCTCCCTGGTCAAAATTGGGGTCAGGATAACCTGCCGTCGAACCATTCGTCTCCACGCCCCATCCGTCTATCCACGTACTGAATATCTCGTCGGGTGGATAGTCATTGTAATCCTCAAAATCGTCTATGCCAATGAAGTCGGCTACGGTAAAGCTCCATACGTTGCCTTTGCTGATTGTCGCGTCGGTATTATACTCATCGACACGCCAGTAGTAAGGCCCGCCGCCCCATTCAACATCCGGCGGAGTGTAAATGGTAACACCCTGTCGGCCTCGATATATCCCGGTCGTGTCGGATGCATCGGCATCGACAACAGCGTCTTTATCAGTGCCGAAGTATATATCGTGCTGTGATGCATTATCTCCCGGCGACCAGTTAAGGGGCGTCGCATCTCTGATGTACGGTGTTGAGCCATTAGTTGGGTTCGGGCCCCAGGCAAGTAATGGGTCACCTCGCATAGCCAGCGTAATCTCTTCGACCGTCAGAGCCTTGTCGTAAATGCGCAGCTCGTCGATGTCGCCGGAGATTGGGGTCCCGCCGCCCCTGCTTCCGTTGAAGCCAGTTGCTTCGGAGTTAGCACATATGAAGCCATACCGTGTGTTACCACTGCCAAAGGTCGTGCCTCCCGACGCCGAAGGCTCGGCAAAACCATCGATATAGATGGTCAACCGTCCGTTGTCGAACACACCACAGACATGGTGCCACAGCCCGTCGTCAACGCGCGTGACGCTGCCGTAGTCAACCTGTCCGGAACTGGTCATCACATCCCAGCCGACCTGGCCTGGGCCGCCGCCGCTGCCGTTGATCTCCAGGCGCCAGTAATTGTCACGGTCAAACGAGGCAATGTACTGGTCACCCGAGATGTTCGTGCGAATCCAGGCGCAGACAGTCGCCCCAGTGTTGTCCGTGCTGTTGTAATGCAGGTTTTGAATTGCCACGTATCCGCCACCGCTGAAGTTCAGGGCGGCATCGCCAAGCAAACCAGGGATAGCCCATTGAGGACCGAAGAGTGTCGCGTGATTGCCGTGACCTGACCAATCAACGGCAGTAGCGCCCATACCTTCGTCAAGCGTCCACCAGCCGACAAGATTGGGGTCGGTAATGGGGATAACGGGCATTGTTTTGAAGCTCAAGACATCACCTTTATGGGTTGCGGCACCATCAAACTCATCAACACGCCAGTAATAGGTCTTCTCTAACTCAAGTGTGCCGGGAGTATAGGTTGTCTCTGACTGGGGCAGACCCACAACGGCATTGTTCACATCGTCAAAGTTGTCGCCGAAATATACGGTGTGTAATTTCGCACGGAAACCTGTCGTCCAGCTAAGTTCCACGTTTGGGTCTATAAATTTGCCACCATCAGCCGGGTCGGGGTCATAGGCAGTTCTGGGGGGAACCGTAAAGCTCCAAACACTGCCCTTGTATGTATTAGTAGGATCAACCTCATCAATTCGCCAGTAATACGTTGTGCCCGGCGCAAGGCCGTCCGGACAGGCGAATCCGGGAAAGCCAACAATAAGCTTTGTTTCGGTCTGGTTGCCTACGAACGTACCTTCTGCTCCGGCATTCACATCATCAAAATTATCACCGATGTACACATCGTGCGAGACCGCAAACTCTCCTGCGTGCCAGCCAAGGTTCACCCACGTTTCGGCATGTAGGACACCATCCTCTGGAGCGGGCCTCTCAGCCTTGTTGAACAACGGTTCGATTCCGTTGCTGAGGCCTTCAATCTGATTGGCAGTCAACGCCCGATCGTATATATAGACGTCGTCCAGGATTCCATTGAAGAAATGGTCGTCCTTTCTGCCTCCTATTCTAAGTGGATCGTCGTTCAACATCCCAAATGTACCCAACTGTGCGGTACTTCCCGCAGGGATCCCGTCAAGGTAGAACTCGACGAGACCACCTTCCTCAACCGAAACGGCCGCGTGGTGCCATTCACCAGCGGTGATCTGGGATGTGGAAATGTAGAGGCTGTAGTCTGTGCCTTCCGATGTTTGGTGTAAGAACTGTATAGTGTTGTCCTTTACTCTGAATTCATAGTTGCCGGGATAGTTGTCTGGCGCTGTGCCGCTGGGTTGCTTCGTCACCATATGGTTTGGAAGGACTACATCAGGCGTGTTCACCCATAGAGAGATTGTCAGCGCATCTTCGATGTCCAGTGATGGATCATCCCCGATGATTATGATGTCGTCGCTGTCATCGAAATTTAGGGCACTGCTGCCAATACTTCCTGTCACCCACGCTGGATTACCCAGGAGGGTACCATCGTTATTGTTGCCGGAACTGTCGTGCACAACATCGCCCACGCCTTCGTCAAATGTCCAATGCCCTGCAGGACCTGCATTGGCTGCTCTCGTTAGACCCAGACCCAACCCAAAAACAAAAGCAACCAAATAGATTAATTTTCTACACATGATAATCCTCCTCTAAAAATAGTAACCGTTCGCGGGTAATTTGAATGTATCGGGCGATACACCCAATATAAAATACCCAACTTCCAATCTTTCAATTCACCTGTACCCGCGTTTTCTGTGCGGGAAGCACAGGTGCGGGCACTATATAACCCATTCATTATAGCCCATTCAACATTGTGATTCAAACAAATTATATTTTATCCCTATTATCAAGTTTCACCCCCCCTTCACGAAGACTCGTAACAAATCCTGCAATAACAAAACGTTTTACCATTACACATCCTTCTCGGCCTTATCCCTTAATTTCTTTCCCATTCCCTACAGCCTTGCTTCCTGCCCGCACCTGTGCTGCCCGCACAGAAAACGCGGGTACAGGTGAGACGGCCAGGTCCTTGATGAAGCCGTCAAGAATAGTTTGCCACTTGTCGGCCAGCATCATGGTCTTGTCCGGATATTTGGCTGACAGATCATTCATTTCCGAACGGTCGACTTTGACATTATAGAGTTCCCATTTCTTGCTGCCGACCCTCATGGTCAATTTCCAATCACCCATGCGTATAGCCTGGTTTCCCTTATGGCACCACCACAGGGATTCATGCTGAACTGCACCATTACTGGCAAACGCTGGCAAGAGGCTCTTGCCTGGTGTAGGCGGAGTGGTAATCCCATTACGTATCCTTGGCCATGATCCGCCTGCTAATTCCATAATCGTGGGCGGAATATCGATGAAATGCGTAGGATCATGCCGCAGTTCACCCTTGTCTGGGATTCTTTTTGGCCAATGGGCAATGAGCGGCGACGAAATCCCGCCTTCGTGGTTCCAATGCTTGTGTAAGCGCAACGGCGCGTTGGCCACCGTGGACCAGCCCGGCCCCAGGCACAGGAAGGTCTTGGCTGAGCCCAGAGGTGCAGACTTGTCATGCTTGTCGCCGCGGATGATCTGCTCGGCGCTGGCCCCATTATCGGACGCAAACAGGATGAGCGTATTCTCATAAGCGCCCATGTTCTTGAGCTGTTGAACAATACGGCCAATCTCCATATCCATGCGCGTGATCATGGCTGCATGAATGGCCATCTTGGTGGCCTGAAACTTTTTCTGTTCATCGGTCAGTGTGTCCCACGCCACCGCAAAGGGCGCTTCTCCCTGTCCGATCTGTGTTTTCAATTGCTCAGGGGTGAAGTTCCAGCTTGGGATGATTTTCTCATCCCGTTCGGAGAGGGGACAGTTGATGATGCCCATTTTCTTCATCCGCTCCCACCGGCGCTTCCGCATCACATCCCAACCTTCCTGATAGGTGTCTCGATAGGTGGCGATGTCCTTCCGCAAAGCGTGAAGCGGGAAGTGTGGCGAGTAGAACGCCACGTACGAGAAGAAGGGGGCACCTTGCCCTGAGCCTGTCGAAGGGTTGCCGTGGTGCTTCTTATGCAATTTAAGGCACTGGATCGCATGGTCGGCAATTGCTACGGTTGAGTAGTAGCCTTCATCAGTCCGACCGCCCGGCGCTTTGACGCCGTCTTCTTCCCAGATTCCAGATGAGAAGAAGCGGTTCCAGTCGCATCCGCTCCTCTCGCCACCCCATGAGCGTTCGAAACCGTTATCCATCGGATCACCATCAATGTGCCATTTGCCGCTGTGATACGAATGGTAGCCCAGGGGTTTGAGCAGATCAGGCAGGAGTCGTGCCCAGGTAGGCCTTTTCCCCATTCCTATTCCCGGCGCCCCATCACGGCGTATGTGCTGGGCATAGTAGCCGGTCAGGATGCAGGCGCGTGACGGCCAGCACCGTCCAGTTGAGTAGTGCTGGGTGAATCGGACACCGTTTGCGGCCAGCGCATCGAGGTTGGGTGTGCGAATATCGCCGCCATAACAGCCGGCATCAGAGAAGCCCATGTCGTCGGCCAGAATCAGCAGCACGTTCGGGCGGCCTGCGCCCGAGACTTCATCAGGTTTCAGGTTTTCCGCCTCCGCTGAAGCTCCGGTGGACAAGCCGGCTTCAGGTTCCCGAGCGAGGCCGGCGACTGAGGATAGAGTCAAGGCGGCGGTTCCCAAGCCAAGTGTTCTAAGAAATGACCGTCTGTTCATTTTACTGTTGTCTCCTTTCAGGTTTCATTGTTCAGATTTCAGGTGTCAGGATTTAGATAGACCCTTCCGCGATCTATCTAAATTTGGGAGCAATCCAGTTGTGGGCGTAATCGTTGTGCGTCATATAAATTGCATCAGTCGCACTGAATTTTTGCACATGACCGTCAAGATATCCTGCGTTCAACTTCAGGTTGTTCATATTCTTGGGCAAAATACTGGAGAACTCTGTCTTGAGCCCATAATAAGGTCCAGCCCGTAGAGCCCCGGTAAACGGATGACAGCTATAGTAGCTATAATGCGCATCGGCAGGATTAGGATACCAGGACACCTCCGGATTACTTTCCAAGTACATCAATGTGTCTTGAATTACCAGGGTATTCTTGTCCGCCATCGTGTTGGGCGCGTCAAAAGGTTTTGGTCCTCCTTTCCTAGGCGGGTTATACCCCTCATAACTCCAGAGCAAGGCATAGGTACAGGGCAGGAAGGCATAACGCCCACTTCGATAAAACTCACCATACGTCCCCGCTGCCGTACCATGGGGAGGCCAAACGTCATCATCTCTAATGCCTGACAAGGGACAATTAAAGACTTTGCCATCCTTCAAAATATTGCCCAAATACCTGCCCACATAATGATAACGGTTTTTAACGGATGCCATCTCCGCATCTGTAAGCTGCCTGCGAATAGACCAGTATTGTTGCATCCAATTCAAATCATTGGGTCGATGCCACCCGCCACTCTCATTATTCATCTTTATATTTGCTGAACTATTGGCGGAGCTGGGCGGTAACTTGGAATCATTGTTTTGAGCATAGGTTGCAAGTGCCATGATCACCTGCCTTTGGTTACTGGCACAAGATATCATGCGCGCAGCTTCTCTGGCTTTTCTCAAGGCCGGCATCAATATGCCCATCAACAACGCGATGACGGCAATGACCACCAGGAGTTCTATTAACGTAAACCCCTTTAGAAATAATCGTGACTTATCGGGATGCCCGCCTTTGGTGCGGACTTCTAACGGGATAAATCCTCTTGATTTTTCCATAATAATTAACTCCCGATTCTATCGAAATGTTCCAGTTAGTGTCAGGACCAGAATAAAAGAAACCAAACACATAAATTTTCTACACATAATAACCTTCCTTAAAAAAGAGTGAAAATAATTATGAATTATGTTCCGGCCACACACCAAAATCCCGACAGGTCGGGATTGTTCTTAACAAGTATCAAAAAAAAGTCGCCTTGACCAAATGGTGCTTCCTTCACCTGCACCCGCGTTTTCTGTGCGGGAAGCACAGGTGCGGGCACAGAATACACTAACATCCTCAACATCATTGCGAGCCCGCCTAACCACCCAAGGCGGACTCGCAATATTAGACTTTTTCAGCTTCGTATCAGCCACGCCCCCATATCTTGCTTCGCCTGCCCCCGCCCCCGTTTCTGCTTTCGCAGAAAGCACGGGGGCGAGTCGGGGCGGCGGGCACCTGTACCCGCGTTTTCTGTGCGGGAAGCACAGGTGCGGGCAAGAAGCAATGGGGGCCACCTAAATTCCGGCTTACGGTGCCGGTTCCGGTTCCGGTGGTGCCGGGCGATACAGCCGAATATCGTCAAAGAACACTAAACCTGAACCGCCGGGCTGTAGATTGTTCTTATCGCCGAAACCAATAGAAATCGTATTGACATTGGCAAGGTTCACGCCCTGGGCTGCAAACTCCTGCAGGTCGATTGTCCATTCCATCCAGTCCTCTATCAACGCCGCGTCGGGATTATCGTGATAGACCGTCGCGATACCGTTGAGATTCACATACATCCGCTCAGCAGCATTAGAGGCATCGCCGTAGAACCACAGCGACAATACTCCAACACCTTCTTCTGTCCAATCACGCGCCGAGACCAGCGTCATGGTTACCTCAGAGTACATGAAATTGTTGTCGTAGGAAACCGGCATCGATTGATAGCCGCCGTGAACAATCGTAGTCTCGGCAAAAGGAGGTTCGGCATAACCTGCCATAGAGCCGTTCGTCGGGACTTCCCATCCGTCTATCCACGTATCAAATATCCTGTCAGGTTCGTAGTCGTTGTAGTCCTCAATACCGTCTATCTCAATGAAGTCGGCTACCGTAAAGCTCCAGATTCTGCCTTCGCTGATTGTCGCGTCGGTATTGTACTCGTCGATACGCCAGTAGTAAGGCCCGCCGCCCCATTCAACACCTTCTGATGGAGTGTAAATGGTAACGCCCTGTCGGCCTCGATATATGCCGGTCGTATCGGATGCATTAGCATCGGCAACGGCGTCTTTATCAGTTCCGAAGTAAACATCATGCTGAGATGCATTATCTCCCGGCGACCAGTTGAGGGGCGTCGCCTCTCTGATGTACGGTGTTGAACCATTAGCCGGGCTTGGACCCCAGGCGCGTGTGGTATCACCTCGCATAGCTTGCTGAATCTCCTCTACCGTCAGCGCCTTGTTGTAAATACGCACCTCGTCCATGAGACCGTGCAAAAGGCGACCTGTGTTCTGCGAATTGGTGCCGATCCATAGCTCGTAGCTACTGATGTTTATTTGTCCTGTGGACGCAACCTCGGTGTCCAGCACACCGTCAATGTAAATCCTTGCGTTGGTCCCGTCGTACGTCCCAGCGTAATGGTGCCAGTCACCGCCGGTGATGATAACGTTCCCATTGAAGTTGCCAACCGACGTACCCGAAATACCTAAATGGGTGGCATTGCCGTCGCCGCCTCCACGGCTGGCCCGGTATGAGTTATCCCCTTTGGAGAGAAAGGCCTCCCAGGTGGTCTGGAATGCCTCGACCTTAAACCAGAATGCTATCGTAATCGCATCCTGGATCTGGAGCGACGGACCATTCCCACAGTTCACATAGTCGCCGCTGCCGTCAAACTCTAATGCGTCACCATCGTATCCAGCTACACTCTGTGGATCGCCGTTTATCGTCCCGTGATTTCCGTGGCCTGACCAATCAAGGGCAGTGCTGCCAGTACCTTCATCAAATTTCCACCAGCCGACCAGATTTGGATCGGTAACCGGTATATCAGGCAATGTTTTGAAGCTCCAGACATCGCCTTTTAGCATAGTAATACCATCGGACTCATCAACACGCCAGTAGTAAGTCTTTTCCACTTCGAGGGTGCCGGGCGTATAGGTTGTATCTGCCTGAGGGAAAGCCATATCGGCACTGTTGACATCGTCAAAATTATCGCCAAAGTAAACATAGTGTAATCTCGCACCTAAACCTGCCGACCAGTTGAGTTCTACATCCGGGTCCACAAATTTGACACCATCAGCCGGGGTGGGGTCATAGGCGATCCTGGGCTGAATCCAGAAGCTCCAGACATCGCCCTTCCAGGGACTATTCGGGTCGGTGTCATTGACCTCATCGATTCGCCAATAGTAAGTCGTGCCTGGAACAAGACCGTCCGGATAAAGAAATCCGGGAAAGCCAATAATCAAGTTCGTTGCGGCCTGGTTGCCCCGGAACGTCTCGGCGGTGCCGTCGTTCACATCGTCAAAATTCTCACCCAAATACACATCGTGCGAGAGAGCAGAATCTCCCGCCCGCCAGCTAAAGTTCACCCACGTATCGGCATATAGGGAACCATCCTCCGGGACAGGGCGGGAGGCCATTGGATACTCTGCTCCTCCACCTGCCATTACACCGAGAATCTCTGTGTCCGTCAGCGCCCGGGTGTAAATACGCACATCGTCAATAATGCCCTGAAACCACTGATTGTTATTCCACATACCGATACGCGTCTCGCCTGATGCCCCAAGGTACGGAGCCCCAGAATCCTCGGCTGTTTGCACTCCATCTATGTATATCCTTCTGGTCTGATTTTCAAAATCATACCAGAAAGTTATGTGGTACCAGTTGTTATCTGCGACAGTCCCGGCAACGGTATCGAGGTCGTTCGAATAGAATCCCATGCGAACGCGACCATCCCCCCAGAGCCGATAATGCATACTCAAGTTCAGTGTGTTTGTCTGGACCTGGGCGAAGACAACCGTCTCATTGGTGTACAATACCGGGTTGACCCACATGGTGATTGTGAAACTTCGACTGTTCAACGGAATATGCGGAGCGGTAACAGACGAATTAGAACCATTGAATTGTATCGCGCCGCCAAGCTGACCTGCCACCCACTGTGCGCCACCGTTGAGGGTGCCGTCGTTGCCGTTGCCGCTCGAGTCATAGGCGGTTGTTCCGGAACCCTCGTCAAACTTCCAGTAGCCGACAAGATCCGGGTCAGCAGCTTTTGCCGCGCTCGTTAGGACCAGGCCCAGCACCAAAACAAAAGAAATTAGATAAATCAATTTCTTAGACATAATAATCCTCCTTTTCAAACAAAACGACCGATAATAATTCTCACACTCACTACATTCTTTACATCTGCTCAGGATAAGTTTTTTTACGACTTGATACCACCTCCTTTCTTTCCGTCGTGGCTTGGCCACGCCGAGACAGGCAAAAGCCCAAAAAACTACATAAATTTCATTCGTCAGAGGACCGGAATCCACAGACACAAGTCAACTCAACACGGGCCCAAGCATAATCAATCCTATTTATACTAAATTAACCGCTTTCACGTCAAGAAAAATCTCTGGGTCATGCATTGGAATTTGTTGATAAAATTGTGAGGTATCATAATAATACCTATTTTTTTCAGAAATCAGCAGGCCAATCTTTTCTACCAGCGGTCTGGCCAGGGATAAAACCCTGTCAACTCGGTTCTCCTTCGTGCCTTACCGTTCCTAAAGCACAGTTTTTTAGAAAAACCCATCGTGTTCTCATCTTATTTTCTCCTTGTTCTATCTTTTTATGAATATCCGTTTGACCGTGCCAACCTCCGCAACTGAGGGAAAAAAAGGTTGAGTTTCATGTCCTTTCCATTTATAATTACGGCCAGAAATCTTGCGGTAGGGGCAGCTCTATGTGCCTGCCCAGGGCAACCACATTGGGTTGTGCCTGCTGCATTGTCGTAAAGTGGACTAATCCCGCACCAGTTGAGCACAGGCTCACGCCTAATTGGTGCGGGAACGGACCAAATCGTTTTTTGGCTGTTGAAGTGATGTAAAAGGAGATTCCTATGAAATGTAAACGGTGTTTTGTGATCAATTTGGGTCTTGTGTTACTGGTAGGCGCGGTTGTTGCCCGATCGACTGTTGCGGAGGAGAAAACCGAGCGCCTGCTCGAAAGGCTGGGGGCCAAGGGTGGTATCTGCGTTGTTCTCGGCGATCCGAGCTGTGAGCTGGCAATAAAGATGGCTCGCAAAAGCGACTTGTTGGTCTATGTGCAGTTGCCCAGCTCCGAAGACGTCGGCCGCGCCCGGCGGACGGTTGAAGCAGCGGGGCTCAATGCGACACGTCTGCAAATCGACCAGGGAGACCTGAGCCATCTTCACCTGGCAGACAACGTGGCGGACGTCCTCATCGCGGTGGGCAGCGCAAGCAAACTGTCCGAAGCAGAGGCATTTCGCGTCCTGCGACCTCGCGGTCTTGCGCTGCTTGGGCAGCGAGTGCTGGTCAAGCCCGTCCCGGACGGAATGGACGACTGGAGCCATCCTTATCATGGTCCGGACAACAATCCTCTTTCCCAGGATCGTCTCGTCCGCGCGCCATACATGACGCAGTTCCTCGCTGACCCGCGCTATGGTCCTGCCCCGCAGTTGGCCGTCGCCGCCGGTGGCCGTCTGTTCAAGGCCTTCGGCCATGTTGCCTGGCACAAACGCGAGGAGCCCTTCCTGAACACACTCGTGGCGTTCAATGGATTCAACGGCACGATGCTCTGGAAACAACCGCTGCCGGAAGGACTCATGGTCCATCGTAATACGATGATCGCCACGCCGGACACGCTCTTCCTGGGCGATGACAAGTCCTGCAAACTTATCGATGCCGTGACGGGCCGGAGGAAAGGCGAAATCATTCCACCCGTGGACGTGGCGGGAGGGACGTTCTGGAAATGGATGGCGCTGGAAGACGGTGTCCTCTACGCTCTCCTTGGAGAAGCGGAGCAGAAGGACGCAACGATGCGGTGGAGACGCCAGGCTCACGGCTGGCCCTGGACTGGCATCTCCAAGGGTTACAACCAGCCCGAGCATCCCTGGGGATTTGGCCGTAACCTGCTGGCCATCGATCCTAAGACCAAGACTGTTTTGTGGCACTATCACGAAGACGAGCCGATGGACGGCCGCGCCGTCTGCATGAAGAACGGGCGAATTTTTGCCTTCCGGTTCGGGACCTATTTGACCTGCCTCGACGCAAAGACGGGCCGGGTCCTATGGCGCAAGACGAAGGATAACGCGCCCGAGCTCTTCGAGACGCTCGGTGCGTACCTTCGGCGTCAGAGCTGGCAGACAAACTGGCGCACGACGGTTTATTTGAAGTGTAGTGATAGCGTGCTGTACTTCGCCGGTCCGCAGATAGGAAAACTGCTGGCCGTTTCCACCGAAGATGGCCGGATACTCTGGCAGCACCCGTATGACAACTTCCAATTGATTATTCATTCCGATGGCCTGTATGCCATCAGTGGTCCGTGGGGGAACAACCTGAGCAAAAAGTTCGACCCACTGACCGGAGAGGTCCTGGCGGAGCTTCCGACGGGTCGCCGAGCGTGTACTCGCCCCACGGGCACTTCAGACAGTATCTTTTTCAGGGCCATGGGTGGCTCGGTTCGTTTCGATCTTGCCAGTGCCCGTCCGCGATGGCTATCACCCATGCGTCCTCCTTGTCATGATGGCGTGACGGTAGCTAACGGCTTACTCTACTGGTTGCCCTTTGTCTGTGACTGCCAGCTTACTCTTGACGGCCTGACTTGCGTTGGTCCGGCCGGTAACTTCGACTTCACCCCGGACAGCACCCGGCGGGATCGGCTCGAGAAGGGACCCGGCGGGACTGCAACGGTTGAGACGCTGACTGCATCCGGTGCCGACTGGCCCACCTTCAGGGCAAACAACCAGCGAACTACCGCAACTAAGGCGGTCATCCCCGAGACCAGTCGCCTGCTTTGGCGAACGAAGCTATCCGCTCTGGCAGGTGTCCGGCCCACAGCTCCTGTGGCCCTCGGCGGTCTTGTCCTGCTAGCCGGCTCGGATGGAGTCGTTCGGGCTCTGGACGGCGACACCGGACGCGAGCGATGGAAAACCTACACCGGCGGTGAGATCCGCATCCCGCCGACCGTCTGGAAGGGCCGAGCGCTCGTCGGCTCAGGTGATGGTTGGGTGTACGCCTTTGAGGCCACCACGGGGCGGCTACTTTGGCGTTTCCGGGCAGCACCGGCTGAACGCAAAATCCCGGTCTATGGCAAACTGCTCTCCACCTGGCCGGCGGCAAGCGGCGTCCTTGTGGAAGACGGAACCGCCTATGTCGCAGCCGGTCTTGTGAACTACGACGGGACCTACGTGTATGCGCTCGATCCGGCTACCGGAAACGTCCGATGGTGCAACGACACCTCCGGACATTTGGATAAGGAGGCTAACACCGGCGTTAGCGTGCAGGGGCACCTGCTGCTCTATAAGGACAAGCTCTATCTTGCCGGCGGGAACGCCGTTTCACCTGCCGTTTACGACATCCGCAACGGACGGTGTCTCAATGACCCGGCACCTCTGGCCGGCTGTGAGTCAACCAGTCCGCGTGGTTGGGAGCTTTTCCTGGCCGGCAATCGAGTGATCGCCTGCGGGCGCCCCTTCTACTCGCATCCGGATATCCCCGTGTACGACCACACGGTGACCAAGAAGCTGCTGCATGCGTCAACCGGAAAACGCGATATTGTCTGGATAAACAACAGCAAGCTGCTTTGCTACGAGCCGCTCGACGAGGATGCGTTGAGCCGCTGCGTGACGGACGAGAAAATCCCCAGGCATATCACACAGGCGTGGGGCCAATTCAAGGTCTCCGAGAAACCTTTATGGCAACATGACTGCCCTGACAGCCTTGCTGTTGCGGTAACAGCAAACGCCGTCGTGATCGCTGACGCATCGCAAGTCGCCGCACTGGAGCTCCGCAGCGGAAAAAAGCTCTGGAGTCAAACACTCCCGTCTGCTCCCGTGCCATGGGGCTTGGCTGTGGACGGTACGGGCCGCGTGATCCTGACCCTGGTCGATGGTCAGGTGCTCTGCATTGGCAAGCAGGAGCCGTTTCAACGGAAGTCTGCCAGCCGCGACCGGCAGCGCCAACGTGCAGCTTCGCTAACGCCGACCCATGCGAACGTGCGCTACGGGCCTCACAAGCGAAACGTGCTGGATCTATATCTCGCGCAGTCTGCGGAACCCACGCCGCTGGTACTGTACATTCACGGCGGCGGATTTCGCGGCGGTGACAAAAAGAGTCTCAATGTCAGCGAAGCCAGGTCCTACCTCAACGCAGGTTTCTCCATTGCAGCCATCAACTATCGGCTGACCGACACCGCTCCGGCGCCGGCGGCGTATCTGGATTGTGCCCGGGCCCTGCAATTCCTGCGTTACAACGCCGAGAAGTGGAACATCGACCCGCAACTGGTTGCCTCGACAGGTGGTTCTGCCGGAGCCGGTACGTCAATGTGGCTGGCGTTTCACGACGACTTGGCCGACACGGACAGCGGCGACCCCATAGCACGGCAGTCAACGCGTTTGACGTGCATAGCGGTCCGCAACGGGCAGTCATCCTATGATCCGCGTTTTGCCGAGAAAATCGGCATTCCACGCCCCAACTTCGAGCGCCATCCTTTCTTCCTCCCGTTTTACGGTATCAAGGCGGACGAAATTAACAGTCCGCGCGCGTACGAGTTGTACGAGCGGGCCGCACCGATTACCTACGTCTCCAAAGATGACCCGCCCGCGCTGCTCAGGTATAGCTACCCCAACAAAGAAGTGACCGAGGAGACATCGCTGGGCCTAATCGTTCACCACCCAAGGTTCGGCATCGCGCTAAAGGAGCGACTTGACAAGCTGGGCATTGAATGCATCGTGCAATACCAAGATCCTAAGAGTAGTAAGGTTGTTCGACATAGAGAAAACGCCATCCCGGTAGCCCCCGTCGACTTCATCCGCAGGCACTTTGAACGCGCAAAGGCAAAAAGGACTGAGCGGCTGCGCTAGGAGTCTGTCAAGATTGAATCTGTAAGCTGTCATCCTCACGGTTGGGTGGCATCCTCAAAGCCGAAGGCTTTGGGGATGGTAGATGTGGGAAAAGCCATCCCCAAGCTGCGCTTGAGGCTGCCACCCTTGAAAGCTATCAAATCAAATTTGACAGACTAATAGCGTGAGTTTACCACAAATTAGAGCGTTATGGATGTAAGTCTTTTATTTACAAAGCGTTGCGATTTAAGATAGTGTAGTGCCTAAAGTGTACTACGCCAGGACAAGGCTTTGGTAAAGTTTCATTGCCCCTGCCTTCAGGTACATCGGATGGTCACGCCTCGTGTACGATCTTTAGCCCTAACGCCTTTCCGAATTCCGCAAGCGGCTCCTTGACGTCACCGTAAACAGTTACCCGATGCCAGCCAAATCGGTCCCACTGGTCGAACAACCTACCGATGTCGCCGCGGACTTCGGCGACCAGCTTAGTGCGACACCCGTACTCGCTGTCGAGGTTACCCACGGCCTTGGCCTGATGGATGATCATCTTCTTCTGCCCGAAGCTTGTTCGAAAGGAGGTCGTCATATAACCGGGGGGCAAGAACGACTGACTACAGGCTCCGCGTGGGTCGCGGTTGTGAAGGGTCCGAATGCGGAAGGTGTTCGAGTCGCCCTGCGAACCGAACACCTTGGTCGTGGCCACGCAGTGAGCGTAAACGATCTGGTTCTTCGAGGTATCCAGGGCCGGGTCGGACACGTAGCCTGGGCGGCCTGTGAGTATCCTGGCCATCAGCATGCTTAGCGTGTCGTCGGGCATGGCCTCGCAGACTCCCTGCCCGCCGTCGTTGAGAATCTGCATAAACCCGAGGCACGGATAGGCCGGAAGCTTGCCAGAGGCAAATCCCCCAAGGCAGTTCATGGTCACGCTGTCGGTGCCGTATTTTTTGAGCAGTTCCAGCGTCGCCAGATAAACGGCACCCGCTTTGTGGATCGCCTCGATTTCAGGCTCCATCACCTTGTCTGCCTGCCGGCACCAGCGGCTGGCTTGTTCCGCGGCCTGGTCGTGATCAATCTTCTCGTAGGAGGCCAGTAGTTCGCTGAATTCGACGTAGCGCCCCTTGGCCCCCAGGAAGTCCTGCTCCTGGCCGCCTCTGCCGCGGCCGATGATCAAAAACCGCGCTTCGCGGAAGCGCTTGACAGACTCACCGACATCGGTCAGTGCCACCGGATCTTCATAACACTCCATCTTGCCCGAGGAGGCAAAGGTCTTCCGATACACCTGCTCGCACTGCCGGGCGAACAATGCAGGCGTTACGCCGGGCTTGCGGACGTTAGCGAACTGACGTGCCACCGCCACGAGATCACTGAGCCGGGTGGTAGCCACGGCGACTGCAGGGATCCCACGACTACACAACTCGCTGTAGCCGGTCAGAAACACGCCAGAGCCTCCCAGGAATTCGTCGGCCACGACCATCGGCTTGCCCAGTCGGCCGATCTCGACGATGGCCCTGCGCAGGCCCCAATCAAGCGTTACCACGTAGATCAGGTAGCCGTCGGTCGCGTTCTTCAGGGCAATCGCTTTCTGCACGTCGTTGGGATTCGCAACGGTCAGTGGGACGAATTCGATCCCAGGGCAGCCTTCCTCCAGCATCTCAAGGACCTTTCGCTGGCGGTCCTCGCTGTCAAACCCCGGATACGGCCAAATCTCCCTGATCTCCGTGTTTGCCAGAAAGACCACCGTGACACGGATTTTCCTGGCCATGCCGCCGGCAGCAGCGCTGGTTAGCGACGTCAGCCCACCAACAGTTATGGCCGCGGCCGCCCCGAAGCTCTGGAGAAAACGCCGCCGATTGATGGTCTGGCGGCAACTATAACACGAACTATGAACGTGGCACTGGCACATTTGGCTTCTCCTTTTTTCGGTCGATATTTCCAAATACGGCAACCGTGGGACCGATCCACGCTCACCACGCTGTATAGTTTACCCAAACGTTCAAACATTTCAAGGGATTATTCGTACCGGCAGGCAACCTGTCCGGCGGCCAGACGGGTCCCGTTCCCCTCCAGAAGCCCTGCTATCTGCTCTTCACGCATGGCACAAGGCGCCATTAACCTTCCATGGCAAAAGATTATCATAAAGACTTGAGATTCCAGGGAATTGTGGTACAATGTTGTATCGTTAAATGACTTGTCTGAATATTTGGACAGGACGAGCCGGCAACGCCGGTCAGTATTAGACCCACCGTTGGTGGGAGCGTCGCGCAGATTGATTGTGTGTGGCAATCGTCTTGCGGCGAGACAGAATTCCAACCGGAAACAGAAATGAAGATGGAGGAAAGACCGTGAAAACACAAGCAAAGGTACTGATGTACATCACAGTTGTGCTGCTGTTCGGGGACTGCCTGGCGCGGGCTGCGGGACCACTGCAGTTCCGCGAGCTCTTTAACGGCAGGGACCTGTCGGGATGGGTCAATGTGAATACGGCCGAGAACACGTGGACCGTACGCGACCGCACGCTGGTATGCAGCGGACGCCCGATCGGAGTGATGCGCACGGAAAAGCAGTATGAGAACTTCATCCTGCACATTGAATGGAAGCACCTGGAAGCCGGAGGTAATTCCGGCGTTTTTGTGTGGAGTGAAGGCGTTCCGCAAAAGGGCAGGCGGTTACCTAAGGGAGTCGAGGTTCAGATGTTGGAGCTTGATTGGGTCAATCTACACAAGCAGAAGGACGGCACGCCCCAGCCAATCGCCTATGTGCACGGTGAACTCTTTGGCGTTGGTGGTTTGAAGACGACCCCGGACAATCCGCGCGGCAGCCGAAGCAAGTCCTTCGAGAACCGCTGCAAGCCAAAAGGCCGGTGGAACACATACATTGTTGTTTGTGTTGACGGCGTCATCAAGCTGTCGGTGAACGGCAAGTTCGTGAACGGCATCAGCAATGCGTCGGTCAAGAAAGGCTACATCTGTTTGGAGTCCGAAGGTGCCGAAATCCACTTCCGCAATATCCGGGTCATGGAATTGCCGCCGGGCATCACAAACGCCGAGAGTACCGCACCGGTTGTCGGAGATAAGCAGTGAAGCCGCCACATAGTAGCGCAGGTTTCCAAACCCGCGCCACAACGCAAACGCGCGGGATGACGCGGCGAGATTTTCTGAGCAGCACGGCAGCGGCGGCTGGGATGCTCGCGGCGCCGTGGCTTGGGCTTACCGCTGCGGAGGCGCAGGTCGTCCTCGAACCTAGCCAGCGGCAGCGGATTGAGGCAGCGATTCCGACTAAAGCCATTGCTGCGCCTCGCAGGCATCGGAAGCTCCTGATTTTCGACCTCAATGTCGGATACGGCGGGCACCGCTCCATCCCTACTGCCAATCTGGCTTTTACGCTGATGGGCGCAAAGACCGGCGCTTTTGAGACGGTCATCAGCAAAGACCCGTCCGTCTTCAAACCCGAAAATCTGAGGCGGTTCGATGCCGTCTTTCTGAACAATACGGTGGGAAATCTCTTTGAAGACCCCGGGTTGAGGCAAAGCCTACTCGAATTTGTTTACGGCGGTGGCGGACTCCTTGGCGTTCACGGGACCTCGGTGGCCTTCACCCGCTGGCCCGGTGCCCATGAGGACTGGCCGGAGTTTGGCATAATGCTCGGTGCGCGCGGCGCGAACCACCGCGACAGCGACGAACACATCTTCATCAAACTCGATGACCCCAACCACCCTCTCAATCAGCCTTTCGGCGCCCAAGGCTTCAAGTACCGGGATGAGTTCTTTCGTGTCCACGGGCCTTATTCGAGGCACAGGGTCCGCGTGCTTTTCAGCATCGATACCGAGAAAACTGACTTCCAGGGACAACCGCGCGGCAACTGCTTCCGCGAGGACAATGACTACGCGCTGGCGTGGGTGCGGCAGTACGGCCGGGGACGCGTTTTCTACTGCACCATTGCGCACAACCCCTACGTTTTCTGGGACCCGAAGATGTTACAGTTCTATCTCGCGGCTGTGCAGTTCGCCTTGGGCGACCTGCCGGCCCCGACCATCCCCAGCGGCAGATTAACGCCGGCCATTCGCGCCCAGGAAAAGTTAGGCTGGCGCCTCGGCATCGAGGCTTACACTTTTCATAAATACACGCTCTTCGAGGCGATCGAGCGGACCGCTCAGTTCGGCCTACCGTATATGGGCGGCTTGAGCTTTCAGAAGGTCAGCAAGGAGATTCCGAAGAACTTCGATGACCAACTGACCGATGACGAGCTGAAGCAGATCCGGCTGAAATTGGACTTAGCCGGTGTTCGGCTCCTGACGTATTACATCCAACAGATTCCGGGCGATGAGACTGGCTGCCGCAAGGTGTTCGAGTTCGGACGAAAGATAGGCATTGAAACCTTCATGTCGGAGCCATTTCCGGAGGCGCTGGATACAATTGAGAAGTTCTGCGACGACTATGACATCAACGTGGCTATTCACAACCACGACCGGAAAGCCTCGCCGCAGTATTGGCATCCTGAAGGGGTTTTGAAGGTTTGTAAGGGCCGCAGCAAGCGAATCGGGGCCTGTGGGGATATGGGCTATTGGATGCGGTCCGGCATTGACCCTATCAAGGCTGTGAATACGCTCAAGGACCGCTTGCTCACCGTGCAGATGCATGACCTGCACGAGTTAAGCCCTGAAGGTCACGATGTCTCCTGGGGCACTGGCGTTGGCAAGACCGGACAGTTTATCGAGGAAATCCACCGCCTGGGCATCAGGCCCACCATGTTCGGCCTCGAATACTCCTACAACTGGTTCGAGTCGATGCCTGAGATAGCGAGGTGCATTGACTTCTTCAATAAGGTGAGCGTGAAACTGGCAAAGTGAGGTGCGTTATGACACGAATGGAGAATTGCAAAGGAACAGACACTCGCCGGATAACACGGCGTGAATTCCTGGGCCGCACGGCTGCTCTTTCAGGAATCGTCACAGCGTCCTGGATAATCCCCTCCTCGGCGAGGGGCGCGGACGGGAATGTGGCGCCGAGCGAGCGGATAACAGTGGGCTTGATAGGCAAAGGGCTGATGGGGAGCGGCCACTTACGCCGGTTAGCTGGCGACCGAGATGTTCAAGTGTTGGGTGTCTGCGATGTGGATCGTATGAGGTGTGAGGAGGGCAAGCGTCACGTGGAGGAGACGTATGCTGCCCGGCGCACAAGCGGTACGTATCAAGGGTGCACGGCTTATAATGACTATCGCGAACTTCTGGGTCGGGCGGATATTGATGCGGTGGTGATTGTTACGCCGGACCATTGGCACACGCTGCAAACGATTGACGCGGTCAAGGCGGGTAAGGATGTATATTGTGAGAAGCCAATAACTATAACAGTCCGTGAAGGACGCCGGCTGGTCGAGGCGGTACGGAGGTATGGGCGGATCTTTCAGACCGGAACACAGTATCGTTCTATTCCGACAATCAGACAGGTCTGCGAGTTTGTCCGCACAGGCGGGCTTGGAAAGGTCAAACAAGTCTTCACTCTATGGAGCAGACTGGGTGGCTTCTTCGGAGCACCCCGCTTCAAGCCTTATCGACATCTGATGGACGTTGAGAATTCCGGGAAGTCATACGTGCCGCTGGATATAACTCTTCCGGCCGAACCTGTGCCGGAAGGATTAGACTGGGACCTCTGGGTCGGACCGGCCCTTTGGCACCCCTATAATCCCGCCTACCACAAAAATCCTTCGCCGGGAGTAATACCGTGGGCGTTCTGCGAGGATTTCGGCGCGGCTTCGGTGACGTGGCACCATTCTCACAGCGCCGACGTGATTCAGTATGCGTTGGGCGCCGAAAACAGCGGGCCGGTGGAGCTCATCCATCCTAACAGCGGAGCGTACCCGACGCTCACCTGCAGGTACGCCAACGGGGCGCTCCTTCACCTGGTTGATAACTGGTCAATGGTGAAGGATGTTTATAAGGCGGTTCCAGCAACGGCCCGATTAGCGGGAAACTTCGGAGGCCTGTTCGTCGGAGAACGAGGCTGGGTTACGTCGATGTCAACCGGCGGGCCCGTTCAGGGTGGTCCTGAGAAGCTCTTCGAGGAAATGAAGTTAAGGACTCGGCAGGTGAACATCGGGGAAAACAACCATCACGCGAACTGGTTCGAGTGCATTCGGACGCGGCGGCGGCCGAGCTGTGACGAGGAGATTGGTCATCGGTCGGCATCGCTGGGACATCTTACGATCATCGCGCACAAGCTGCAGCGGTCCTTGAAGTGGGACCCGGCCAGGGAAAAGTTCATCGGCGACGAGGCGGCGAACCGCCTGCTCTTCCGCGCGATGAGTGCGCCGTGGCGTATCTGATGCGAGGGTGCGGTGAAAAGCACCGTGATAAATTCGGTATGAAATCAATTCTGTGCGAAAAGAGATTCCGCTGCCGGCAATAAAAATGAGCCAGGAGCCTATGGACTTGTCTCTCGGGCTTGATACAATTAACGAAGATTGCCTCGGCGGTGTAGCTGGGGAGATTTATACGGGAGATGTTGAATGGAATTTACGAAAAGCCCAAATCGCAGAGAAATACTTGCTCCACTGGGTATCTTACCCTTTCTTGGCATAGCCTCACAGGCATCGTCAAAAGGAAAATCCCAAGATGATGCAGGTGTCATGTCCGGCCGGACTTTAGTTACAGAGTCGGACATGAGGGAATACGCCAGACTCCAGGCCCTGGATTTGGATGATCCGGCAGTGGTTACAAAACAGAAGAAGATGCCTGTGGGTAAAATCGGCAAACTTTCCGTCGGCCGCCTCATCAGCGGCAGCAATCTAATCAGCATGAATATGCACGCCAGAGACCTGGATTACGTGAGCAGTCTTGCCGCCCATTACAACACCGAAGAAAGAGTCTTCATGACATTAAAGAAATGTGAGGAACATGGAATCAATACCATCGTTCTTAAGAATCATAATTTCAGGCGATTCAGGTTGTCAAGATATTGGGACGAATGGGGCGGCAAGATGCAATGGATTGCCGACGTTATCACCACGAACATCAATAAGTACGAACAATTGCTGGATGAACACCTGGAACTGGGAGCGGTGGGGGCTTATCTGTGGGGAGGTGCCAGTGACACCTGGTACCATCAGGGCAAGCAAAAGAATATCATAAAGGCCTTCGAGATCATGAAGAAGTATGATATCGCCGTCGGTATATGTGCTCATCGGCTGGAGCCCATCGCGTTTTGTGAAAAGGAGGGACTCTCGCCCGACTTCTATATGCTGACGCTGCATCACGACCGATATTGGTCTGCCCATCCAAAAGAGAACAGGCGATTCCTGGAGATGTATCAGGCCGAGTCACCGAATCACCATGAATACCACGACAATATGTTCTGCCACAAGCACGAAGAGACCATCGATTTTATGAAGGACGTGAAAGTGCCCTGGATTGCCTTTAAGGTCCTGGCCGCCGGAGCCATCGGTGCCAAGGACGGACTCGACTATGCATTTGCCTCAGGGGCGGACTTTGTCTGTCTGGGCATGTTTGACTTTCAAGTGGAGGAGGATACAGAACTCACTTTGAAGGCCATCGCCGAATCAAAGAATCGTAAACGTCCATGGATAGCATAAGCAGGAAGATTAACAAGCTCTGTAACCCAAATTGGTATATGCAATTGGGTTACAGACCATAGTCTGCTGCGTTTTTGGAAATCTTCTCTGCGATCGGTCAAGTGTGTGTTCGTCAAGGATTAGCTTGGGATAATTCTACACAAACTTATTCCTTCGACATTGTTTGCCGCCCGCTGCGGTATCCTATTCCCTAACCTGCATAGATTCGCGTGCGAGTCTTGACAACTATTGCTTTCCAATCAGGTTGTCAACATCCCCGTCAGACCTCCTTCGTGAGCCCCGGCTGCGGGGCCGGATAGATGCCGTCAGGACCGGCGTGGATTGGGGCGGGGGTGTCAAAAGTCATGTTGTCAATGTCTTCGATGAATTGGAAGTCTGAGTTCAACGCCTGGTCCCAGGTAATATACTGGCCGGTATGGGTCGCCATGCGCCCCATCAATGCGACTACGTCGGCTTCGCCTGCCCGCCGGGCCTCGTTGTGCGGCTTATCCTGCCGGATAGCGTCCAGAAGCACCTGCCATTCGGCGTGGTAGGGGTTTGGATCGGGTCGGCCAAACTCCCAGATAAGGTTTGTCGGGACCATGTCGTGGCTTTTATAGATCTTCGGCCTGGGCTGGCCCAATGTCGCCATTAGCACAGCAGAGCCCTTAGAGCCATGGGCATAGTCGGAGTAGGTGTTCCAGCAGCCGTTCATGTGCCGTGAGAAGGCGAACAGCTTCGTGCCGTCCGCAAAGGTGTATTCCACCGTGTAGTGGTCGAACTGGTTGCCCGCCTGCTCGTAGCAGCGGCCGCCCATCCCCTGTGCTGAGACCGGCCAGGCTCCCTTGGCCCAGCAGGCCACGTCAATGTTGTGGCAGTGCCAGTCGATGAAGAACCCGGACGACACCCAGGTGAAGCTGTTTGGATGCTGGAGCTGGAATAACAGCTCATTGACGTTCTTGGGCCGGCGAGGACAGTGGACCGGCCCGTGTACCCGGTAAATCCGCAGGGTATGCACATCTCCGATGGCCCCGGCGTGAATCCGCCGGATCACTTCTTGCCGCGCCTTGGAGTGGCGCCACATGAAGCCGACGCCGACTCTCAGATTCTTCTGCTCGGAGACCTCGGCGGCTTTGAGCCAGCGGCGGACGGCGGGTGCGTCAGTTGCGAACGATTTCTCTGCAAATACGTTCACGCCTTTGTTGACGGCGTATTCGAATTGGAGCGGACGAAAGGCCGCGTGTGTGGTCAACAACACTACGTCGCCCGGACCTAAGCAGTCGATTGCCTTCTTATAGGCATCGAAGCCGACAAACTGCCGTTCAGGCGGCACGTCGACCTTGTCCTGAAAGCCCTTTTTCAGGTTATTCAGGCTGCCTTGGAGGCGGCGTTCGAACAGGTCGGCCATGGCATAGAGCCTCACGGGGCCGGCGGTGGTCGAGAAGGCGTCGGCGACCGCGCCGGTGCCGCGGCCTCCGCAGCCCACCAAGGCCAGCCGTATCATATTGTCCTCAGCGGCATGAATCCGAGGCATAGCGACGCCGGTGAGGACCGAACCGGCGACCACTCTTCCACTCTGTGCCAGGAACTGCCGGCGAGAGGGTTTATTAGGTTCTGTCCGCAATGACCTCAATATTTGACGCTTGGTTTGTCGTTTCATGATTTCTCCTTCGAAAATGGCCTATATGAATGGTGCAGTCTGCAATATCCTTCATGTACTTCTGATACAAGCCCAGGATTTCCCGGTCAGAGATGTCGGTAGTAACGACGAACCGCGAGCGAGCCCTTGCTGTGTCTCCGGCCTTCACATCACAACCAAAAAGTGACAAATACAGGGAATGGTGACTTTCCCCCTGGTAAGGTGTCGCTATCGCGAAACAATCGTCCAATGGGGCCATCAAGACCACCGTCAGACCTGCTTTTGCTCCCCGCCGCAGACCAATGGGGATTCCCATATTGGGCATTATTGTCCAATTGACGGGATTTGGCTCTTTCTGCCATCGACCATCGTGAACAACTCGCAGGACCTCCTGGTTCCGGGGAAACATTTGCCAGTCCCCAAAGGGCTTCCTGGCCATCAGAAAACCTGGGCTGCCTTGCGCCTCGGGATTCCCGGCGACGTACACATAAGGTGATGGAAAAATCTCGTCAAAATACGATGCCAGAAATACCTCGAACTTAGTTAAGTCTTTCCGGGGCTTAACAACCGTCTCAAGGTCGAGCGTCGAGCTTGTCCTCCAGCGGTAGATAGCGACCATCTCAAAAGGCCGGTCTTTTTCTTCAGGCCAAGTGATCTGAACGGCCCCGTCGGACAACAGTTTTGATGTACTGGGCCAGTCCCATGCCGCAGTCCCGTACCTCTTGTTTGTTGTGAAAACGCGATAGTAACTAAGAATGCCAAAGCTCCCAGCCAGCCTAACCTCAGAAGGAATGTGCACTACTGACGACAGCCCCAGTGATTTGCCGGCCTGTCGTAATTTTCCGCGAAGAACACCGGTGTCGAATGCATATTCGCCGTTCTTGTTCAAAGTGAATGCGAGCTTAGCCGACTCACTTTCGGCCGGCCTCAAGGGGGCGTGGGAAACCTCTGGCGCCACTTTTAGACCAACAAGGAACATCATCGCAGAAGCCACTGTAATGATACAAGAGGCCTTCGCCGTGCGACTCAGTACGGAATTACCAAACATGCCACGCGCTCTCCTACGTTTGGGTTAGCATAGTGCCCGTCCTGGCCCTGCCCAGCGCTCGCTGCTTTATGCCTTTACACTATGCGAGTCTCGTTACGCCTGGGACCGGCACCGGATACGAAAGAGCACTTATTTGTGCGACTTTTGTCTGGGCGTGTCCACAGAACGTGCCACCCGGAGGCCTATGAAGTCCATTTCAGGCAGCCACCACTCGCTCTTGGGTATCTGTGGGTCGCCGGAGCGCCACCACTCTTCTTCAAAGGCCCTGGCAGCGCAGCGCAGCTCCTCTATGGAGCTGCTATAGTCACCGCCGCGAGCTACGTGTACTTTGCCGGTCTTTGGTCCCTTCGGGTTGACTGCCAGGCTTTTCTCGGAAGCTTCCTTATATGCGGTGGGACTGTAGAAATCGTAAACCCACTCGCGAACATTGCCCGACATATCATAAAGACCCCAGGCATTGGGTTTTTTCTTAGCCACCTCACAGGTCTCACTATCAGCAGTAGCCTCATACCAGGCGAAATCCGCAAGCCGGTTTGGGTCGTCTCCAAAGCCAAAAACGCTGGTGGTGCCCACACGGCAGGCATATTCCCATTCAGACTCTGTCGGCAGACGATATTCCTTGCCGGTTTTCTTCGAAAGCCACCTGCAGAAGGTCATAGCATTATGCCAGGTCAACCCGATGGCCGGGTGCTTTTCAGCGTACCCCATCGTCAGGTCACCATAGACAGGCGTAGGACCTGTAATAGCGTCAACATCGTCCCTGCTCTCCTGCTCGCTGTTCTTTTTTGCCTCCTGCACCGCAAAGAAGTCTTTCTCGGCACTGACCGTTTCTTGATAGTAGGCCAGAAAAAGCTCAAGGGTGGTCTCTGTTGTGCAAAGGTAAAATGGATTGAGGCGCACTTTGTGCTGTGGCCCTTCATTGTTCCCACGACCGGGCCGGCCCACAGGGCTGCCCATCAGGAAACTTGCGCTGGGAATGAGTACCATTTCAAAAGAGACCTTCTCGCCGTTTTTTGTCGTAACAGTCTCTGTATATTTCTTCGGGGGCCTATCTTGCGAGGCCGCGGTATCTGTAGCCATCGTAACGCCGAGATAGGTCGCCAAGGCAGCAACGTATATCAATGTACGACTCATTCTCATCTTCTGTCTCCTCATAGTGTTAAATTGCAATCTAAAGTGAACTAAAGTGCCTAAAGTGAGCTAAAGTTGCCCAGTTGTAGAAGCTTGTTTGTCGGTGTCGAAGCTGGTATCGGACTGGAAGCTCGACGTTGGATGCTCGAGGAAAAGCGACCCAGCAACGCTGGGTTCCAATTGAAACCCGCCGTTGGCGGGTCAAGCTTCTATGACAAGCATCGATACGAGCATCGACAACTTTAAACGAAAACTGCACTTTAGACACTCCAAACTTTAGGCACTTTTAATTCTCGCGCTTCGCGCTTTCCTTTGTAGCCTGCGTTGAGTGTCTTTGGCCTCAAATCATTTTTGTAAAACCTGGTTTGGGCACAGGATAGCTGCCATGGGCACCGGCCTTAACCGGCGGATCCATGTCGTCGCGGCAATCCTCCGGCCTGGGCGGGTAATAGAAATCAGACTTGTTTATCTTCTCCCAGGTAACCTCTTTGCCGGTATAACAGGAGATCTGTCCCATAACGGTAATCATTGTGCTGCGGGCCATGTAGTCGCCGTTGTTGACAGGCTCGCCGGAGCGAATCGCCGAAAAGAGTACATCGTGCTCTCTCTGATAAGGGTTGCATCTGCCGTTCCAACGCCAGTTTGTCTCGCCCCAGATTCGGCACTGCAAAACAGACGCCTTGCCTTTGCTGCCGAGAACGACACTGGAAGTACTGTTGTGGCATCCGGTCGTGGTGCGGCAGAAGGCGTAGATGGGCACGCCGCTCTCAAATTCGTAAACGACCGAATGGTGATCGAACACATCGCCATAGATAGGCTCTGTCATCGAAGAGCGTCCGCCCAAGCCGTGGCATTTCACTGGGGCTTTGTTGTGCATCACCCAACTGGAACGGTCCAGGTTGTGCACCAGCGACTGGGGGACATCGTCTCCCGAGAGCCAGCAAAAATGGTATTGCGTGCTGCATTGCCATTGGAGCTCCGTGAGTCCCGGTTTGCGGTCTATGATCACGTATGGGGGGCGGAGAAAGTTTTCTTCAATAGCGACCACATCGCCGATGGCGCCGTCATAGATTCGTTGGACGGTTTCGGCGTACCCCTCGTGATAGCGGCTCTGCAGACCGGAAACGAGGCACAGCCGCTTCTGCTTTGCCAGTTCGGACGCCCGCTGCATGAGTTTGACTCCGGCCGGGTCGATGCCGTGCGGCTTCTCCACGAACACGTGCTTTCCGGCCTGAATCGCGGTCATAGAATGGAGCGGGTGGAACTTGGCTGCGTTGGCAATCACCACCACGTCGGACGACTCAATCACATGCTTGTAGCCGTCGAAGCCGGCAAAGCAGTGATCGTCGTCCACCACTACCTGATCTGGTTTTTGTTTCTTCAGGATCGCGCGTTTTCCTTTGACACGGTCCACGAAGATGTCGCACATCGCAACAAGCCGGGTGCCGGAGTCCGCGGTGAGTGCCTGAGCGGCAGCGCCGGCGTTGCGTCCGCCGCAGCCGATCATTCCCACACGGATGATATCGCTGCCGGCGGCAAACACGCTGTGACTGATGCCCAGCGCGCCAGAAACGGCAGCCGAAGCCGCCACGGTTGAAGCTTTCAAGAAATCGCGGCGCGTTGTACCGGCGCCTTTGTCTAATTCATTTGAATGTGCCATACTATCTCCTTTCTCAATGTGTCTTTGTCCGATAGGATCGCTTCTATTTCCAATCAAGATTCACCTTGAAATCGCGTGTAATAATTGGCACCACATATCCAGACCTTGAATTAGCCCTTGCCAATTCAACTACTTATTATACCATCCAGGTCTTTTGGATTCAATCAGGATGGAAAACAGAACCTGACTGACACTGCCCAGCGGTCAGCATGAGCAGCAACCAAGCCGCAGTCGTCGCGAGCCATCGAAAAAACGTCCGCTGGTCCCGGTAAAGCCGAGACCAGCGGTGAATCGGTCATGTTAATGCTGTACTATGCGAACTCTTTGTATTCACGGTCCTTGAGGATGCCCGGCTGCGGAACGGGGTATTTGCCTTCGGAGTCGGAACGCAGGGGTGCGGGGGAATCCATCGTCAGCTTGTCCACATCGGGAGCGAACTCATGTTTGCAGTTGAGTGCCTGGTCGAAGGTGATTATCTGGCCTGTATGGGCAGCCATACGGCCCATAGTGTTCACCAGACTGGCTTCGGCACCGCGCTTAACTTCATTGTAAGGTTTATCCCGACGAATGGCGTCGATAAGGTCGTCCCATTCGTTCTGATAGGGATTTGATTCTTCTCGGTTGACTTTGGATTGCCAGATCATGTCTGAGCGCACGGGAGTCTGGCCTTTGAAAAGGCTGGAGGGCCTCCCACAATCGCCGCTCTTGGAAGCGATTGCCATGCCTTTGGTGCCGTGAAGGTAGCTCGAGTAGATTTTCTGGCAGCCCGTCATGCGGCGCCCGTCGAAATTGAACGTAGTTCCGTCAGCATACGTATATTCCACCGCGTACACGTCAAAATTCTGGTCAACGCTATCGTCGCGATAGTGTCGAGCGCCAAGCGCCTGGGCCTTAACCGGCCAGGCGTTCTTCATCCAGGCGAGATGATCGATGATGTGAATGTAGTAGTCACTATACATACCGCCGCTGGCCCACAGGAAGGCGTGAAACTTCCGGATCTGATAGAGCAGCTCGCTGACGCCGTCCGGTTTGGGTCCGGCGGTGGCTGACCGGTCGGCCATCCGGTAGCCGCGCTGCAGGATGATGTCCCCGATTTCGCCATCGTGAACTCGCTTGGCCAGTTCTTCAAGCGCCCGGCTGTGACGGGACATCAGGCCTACGCCAACCTTGAGGTTCTTTCTCACAGACTGTTCAGCAAGCTGAAGCATCCTGCGGGTGGTCGGGCCATCAACCGTGACGGGCTTTTCCATAAAGACGTTGAGGCTCTTCTTGATGGCGTACGCGAAATGCACCCAGCGGAATGCCGGAGGCGTCGCAAAAATCGCCACATCACCTGCATCAAGACAATCCATCGCCTTTCTGTAACCGTCGAAGCCGACGAACCGGCGGTCCTTGGGCACGTCCACCTGTTCAGCGGGCCTCTTCGCCAGATTTCTGTGGCTGTTAGCAACACGGTTCTCGAAGACGTCGGCTAAGGCGACGAGCTTGATCGGGCCGTTCTTGACCGAAAGGGCGTTTGACGCTGCGCCGTTGCCCCGACCACCGCAGCCAATCAAGGCCACCTTGATGGTATTGTTTTCCGCTGCGTAGATGCGCGGAACGGCCGCCGCCGCCAGGGCCGAAGCTGCGGCAATCCGACCGGTGTTCTTCAAAAACTCGCGACGGGATGTGCTTTTTTTCGTGGTTTCACTCATAGTGCATTTTCTCCTACTGATTGCTATTTATTTCAAATGCTACGTTTGTTCCGGGATTTAGCATTTACTATTAGCCCAAACGTCATTTGGGCTCCATTTCCCCCATTATATTCATAGCACTGCTCTTGGCAAGTGTTTTTTGCGTTATATCACAGAATTACGTCCGATAATTCGGGATAGTGAACAGGATCGCTTTTCCGAGCAAGGCAGCCCTCACGCTACCTCACAACTATTTGTTAACAAGTCGCAGGTTTAAGCCTTGGTGCCCTGAGTTTCTATATTACCCTAAGACAAAGGGGCCTATACCAAATCATTCAGTATAAGCCCCGAATTGACGTAAATCTGCTATATCAACCCCGTTAGATATGAAAAATACGACGTTATCTAACGGGGTCAACCGCGCCCCCATATCTTGCTTCGCCTGCCCCCGCCCCCGTTTCTGCTTTCGCAGAAAGCACGGGGGCGAGTCGGGGCGGCGGGCAAGAAGCAATGGGGGCCACCTAAATCCAGACTTACGGTGCCGGTTCTGGTTCCGGTGGTGCCGGCCGATACAGCCGAATATCATCAAAAAAGACTAAACCTGAACCGCCGGGCTGCAGATTATTCTTATCGCCGAAACCAATAGAAATCGTATTGACATTGGTCAGGTTCACGCCCTGGGCTGCAAACTCTTGCAGGTCGATTGTCCATTCCGTCCATTCATCTATCTGCGCTGCATTAGGATTATCGTGATAGACCACCGCGCTGCCATTGAGAGCTACATACATCCGTTCAGCAGCATTAGATGCGTCACCGTAGAACCACAGCGACAATACTCCAACACCTTCCTCGGTCAAATCACGCGCCGAGACCAACGTCATGGTTGCCTCAGAGTATTTGAAATTGTTCTCGTAGAACAATGGCATCGACTGAGAGCCGCCGTGAACAATATTAGTCTCAACGAAATGTTCTCCCTGGTCAAAATTGGGGTCAGGATAACCTGCCGTCGAACCGTTTGTTGTGGTCCCCCATCCGTCTATCCACGTCTCATATATCCTGTCAGGTTCGTAGTCGTTGTAGTCCTCAAAATCCTCTATCCCAATATAGTCGGTTACCGTGAAACTCCATACACTGCCTTTGCTGATTGTCGCGTCGGTATTATACTCATCGACACGCCAGTAGTAAGGCCCGCCGCCCCATTCAACATCCAGCGGAGTGTAAATGGTAACACCCTGTCGGCCTCGATATATGCCGGTCGTATCAGATGCATTAGCATCGGCAACGGCGTCTCTATCGGTGCCGAAGTATATATCGTGCTGTGATGCATTATCTCCCGGCGACCAGCTAAGGGGAGTTGCGTCCCTGATGTACAGTATTGAGCCTTGACTCGGCTTCGGGTTCCAGGCAAGTAATGGGTCGCCTCGCATAGCGACTTCGATTTCTTCCTGCGTCAGTGCCTTGTCGTAAATGCGCAGCTCGTCGATCTCGCCGGCGATTGGGGCACCGCCGCCCCTGCTTCCGTTGAAGCCGGTTGCTTCGGAGTTAGCACCAATGAAGCCATACCGTATGGAACCGCTGCCAAAGGTCGGGCCTCCCGCCGCCGAAGGCTCTGCAGAACCATCAATATAAATGGTTGACTGTCCATTGTCGAACACACCGCAGACATAGTGCCACAGCCCGTCGTCGATACGCGTGAGACTACCGTAGTCAAGCTGTCCGGAACTGGTCATCACATCCCAGCCTACCTGGCCGTCACCGGCGCCGCTGCCGTTAATCTCCAGGCGCCAGTAATTGTCGCGGTCAAATGAGGCAATGTACTGGGTAGCCGCGCTGCTGGTGCGGATCCAGGCACAGACAGTCACCTCAGTGTTGTCCGTGCTGTTGTAGCTGAGATTCTGAATCGCCACGTAACCGCCGCGAAGGTTCAGGGCGGCATCGCCAAGCAAACCAGGGACGGCCCATTCCGGACCGAAGAGTACCCCGTGATTGCCATGCCCGGACCAATCCACGGCAGTAGTGCCCATACCCTCGTCAAGCGTCCACCAGCCGATAAGATTAGGGTCAGTAATAGGTATCTCAGGCATTGTTGTGAAGCTCCAGACATCACCTTTGTACGTGGTGAGACCATCAGACTCATCGGCCCGCCAGTAGTAGGTCTTTTCTAATTCAAGTGTGCCGGGAGTATAGGTTGCGTCCGTCTGGGGCAGAGCACCAACGGCATTGTTTACATCGTCAAAATTGTCGCCGAAGTACACATAGTGTAATTGTGCACCGAGACCGGGTGTCCAGCTAAGCGTCACGTCCGGAAGCACATATTTGACGCCGTCGGCCGGGACGGGGTCATAGGCTTTATTGGGCTGAATCCAGAAGCTCCAGACGTTGCCTTTCCACGGACTATTCGGGTCGGTGTCATTGACCTCATCGATTCGCCAGTAGTACGTTGTTCCGGGAACAAGGCCGCCCGGAATGGGAAATCCCGGAAAGCCCACAATGAGCGTTGTTGTGGCCTGATTGCCCACGAACGTTCCTTCGGCTCCGTCGTTGACATCGTCGAAACTCTCGCCGATGTACACATCGTGCGAGAGAGCGAAATCTCCCGGCCTCCAGGTGAGATTGGTCCAGGTGGACTCCAATATGGAGCCATATGCCGGCTTGGGCGCCCGAGCAAGCGGAAATTTGGCTCCCTCTGTCCACCCCTCCTCATTAACCACAATCCTATCCAGCACCAGCCCCATCTCATTACCACTATTTGATCCTTGCATCCACACCGAGGCGTAGACCTCACTCAAATCGTTACTCACGCCGGCCCCGGCCCACGTACCACTGATAGCATCCGGCAGCACCACCGTCCCATCCGTCGAAGAGATGCTCAGCGAATAGCCGTCAGCATCCGAACTCAATACGAATGTCAGGTCCGAGGCGATCATGTCAACAGCAACACGATCAGATCGGAAACTAGAGGCCGTATCGAATGTAAAAACAGAACTGTCCCATGCCCATTTGGCCAGTACAGTCACCACCCCGCCGTCGACGTACACCAAGCCCCCATCGCCCGTACTCCAGGTGTTTATGCCCGTCAAATTGTAGCGGCTATGTATTACAATCCAGAGGCCGTCCACACCATTCTCGACGGGACCGGAGAAGTTGGGTTGGGTGTAACTGAACCCGGCGTAGAACCGGGCCGTGCCGTCATCTGCTGAGTCTCTTCGGTACATATCGGTAATGGTGAAAACCCCGAAAACCGGAGAATCGTTAATGCCAAATGACTCCCTCGATCCGATTTGGCAACGAGAAGCTCCAGTGTCACCACCCAATATTTTAGCAAGACCGTCCTCTTCCACGACACTACCTGCGTTACGCACAGAGGCCTCAAACCCGTCTCCGATGCCTAATGTGTTCGTCGCGATATCGCCGTCGTCGAATTCATCGAAGATGAATGTGTCTGCAGATACGCTGGCCGCCATAAGACACATCGAGACACAAATCGTCATCAAAAATAGCTTTGGATACATCGTTCATATCCTCCTTTCAAATAGAAAATAGAGCCTTAATTTATTGGGCAACACACCCAACACAAAAACAAAAGAAGCCAAATAAATCAATTTCTTACACATAATAATCATCCTTCAAAAATTAAATATGGAGTGTTAGTTGAAACGTGAAATATATTCACTGCGAAGCACAAAGTTCACATTACAACTTTGTGCCTCACACAATACATAATAACTCCTCCTTTATCGAAAAAACTATAAAGGCTTCTGCAAAATGGAGATTAGGCATACTTTGGGAAGGAAAAATCTATTTTCTGATTTTTCCTTCCCGAACAGTAAGTCTCTGTCGAATAATTATTTAAGTTGATTATTCAAGGAAATCAACAAAACGATTTCCTTGAATAATATATGTCTAATCTCCATTTTGCAGAACTCATAAAAAGAAGCTATAACAAAGTTTCCACAGGTCAGAAAACCAAAATCGGCACATACTCAAATACACGTGCACACGCCTCACTATTTTGTTTATACTAAATTAGCCACCTTCTCGTCAAGTAAAATCCCTTGATTATGCATTGGCATGTCTCTCTGATAAAATTGTGCAGAAATGTGGAAAGGGCAAGGGGACTCGGGCTATGATGAGCGGACAAGACATAAAATAGAGATTTACAAGCAAGCAGGCATTGAAGGGCTGTTTCTGAAAAAAGACTCTTTGGCAGGTGATTGGCCGACCAAGATTATAGGCCAAATTTAGTATATTCTTAACAATAGACTTGATAGGTTTTATAATCTAATAAGCCGTGGAAAGTAGCAATGTTTCTGATGTCGGAATTTTGGGATATGTAAAAAAAGAAAAGAGGAGTTTCTATGAAATCAAAAATGAACCGAAGGGAATTTGTCAAAACCATTGGCATGGGAGCGGCTGGGCTGGTTACACAAGGATGTGCCGGCATCTCTCAGAGCGTTTCTAATCGAAAACGAAACAAGCCTAATTTGCTCTTTATCTGGACAGATCAACAGCGGGCTGACACAATGGCAGCTTACGGCAATACGAAAATCCAAGCACCTAACCTGAACAAACTGGCCAGTGAGAGCGTAGTCTTCGAAAAGACCTATGTAACCCAGCCGGTCTGCACGCCCAACCGCTCAGCAGTTATGACGGGCCTCTGGCCACACACCAGCGGTTGTACCGCTAACAATATCCCGCTGCCTCAGGATATCCCCTGCCTGCCTGAGATAGTCAACGACCCGGACTACCGCACGGCCTACATGGGCAAGTGGCATCTGGGTGACGAGGTCTTCGCGCAGCACGGCTTCGAAGAATGGTTCGCCATCGAAGATACATACACAAAATACTATAGAAAAGAACGCGACCGCAGCAAGAGAAGCCACTATCATCATTTTCTTATAGAGCATGGTTACAAACTTGATAGTGGTAACAAGTTCAGCCGAAGTTTTGCGGCAAAGCGGCCACTTGAACATTGCAAGCCAAAGTTCCTCGAAATTAAAGCCTGCGAATTCCTTCGCCGCAATCGCAACGAACCTTTTATACTGTACATTAACTTCCTCGAACCACACCCACCCTACTTCGGGCCGCTCGATAAAGAGCACGACCCTGAGGAGGTGGAGTTGCCCGCTAACTTCAGAGACCCTTTGGAAGAAAACGAACCGCTGCGATACCGTATTAAGCGAGAACAATGCCGTAAGAAATATGGCAGCGAAGAAAAGGGTATCCGAAGTCTGATTACCAAGTACTGGGGTCTGGTCACACAGGTTGATCTGAGTGTGGGCGCCATCCTCAAAGCGCTCGACGATCTGGGGCTGGCCGACAACACCATTGTTGTCTATACCAGCGACCACGGTGACATGATGGGCGCACATCACATGGTGGGAAAAACTGTTATGTACGAGGAGGCGGTCAGAATCCCGTGGCTGATTCGCATCCCGCAGATGAAAAGAATGGCTCGTGTAATCAGCAATAGCGTCAGTCATATCGATATGGTGCCAACAGTGTTGGAATTGATGGGCAGCAAAGCCGACGAGAATCTTCCGGGCCAAAGTCTGGTTCCGCTGATCAAAGGGGGCCAAATTGGCCAAGACCATGTGTACATTGAATGGAATCCCAATAACGGTGCCCTTAAGGTCAAGAAAGGCGGTACGAGCCTTGCCTCCAAGGAAGAGCTCAAACGCGCAGGGAACGAACACAGCCGAGCAGTGATCTCACCCGACGGATGGAAACTATGCCTTAGTGATGCAGACAAATGTCAGCTATTCAACCTGAACAAGGATGCAGGTGAGACTGTCAACCTTTTTGACTCAGGGCTGCACAGAGACGTCATCCTCCGGCTTACAAGAAAGATTCACGAATGGCAAGAATCAGTAAACGACAAGGTCAAGGTGTAAAGCTGCAACTGAGATTTTTGATTCTGTTGAAATGATGAGCTCTGTTGCGGCAGAGAGTATGTGCAGTTTACGCATGCGAGAAAACAGTTGAAGGTCTCTCCTAACCAGATGCCTTAACCTGTGCCACTTCCGTTGACGGGAAACACTCAAGGACTTATGTAAGCAGTGCGGCTTTCAAAACCCTTGGCAGTACAAGTTACATACCTTTAGGCATTTCTTTGCGAGCTACTCTGTGAGCAATTACAAAACCCCTCAAAAAATTAACGGAGAGGGCGGGATTCGAACCCGCGGTACGGGCGTTTACCCGTACGACGGTTTAGCAAACCGTTGCCTTAAGCCACTCGGCCACCTCTCCGAATAATTCTGTAATAATCTACCTTGTACAGGCCCGTATTGCAAGAAGATAACCTGGTAACTGTTAAATTACCATTCACCAATTACCAATTACGGAGGCTCAAAGTATCGCCCCAGCACAATTTTTCGATATCCCTTGCTACAATCTCTGCAATGATTTGCTCCTGTTCCGACAACGTCGGTGGCGGCGGCTTGATAGTATAACCAGTTGACTGTGCCTGGGGCTGCCGGTCAGGAGCTTTTGTTTTTTTGCCCGCAGCCCCGTCTTGCGCCTGCACTCGCGTAACCGCAGGTGCGAGCGACGGGAGTCGCTGGGGCTTGCCGGGTGCCTTTCTTCTTATCGCGGTGATTTTTCGCTGCTCGGCCATAATCTGTTCGGCTAAGTCAAATTTCGGTATCTCACTTGTCTCCTCGACTGCACCGGCAGGTTCAGTTGGAAGCTCCTTGGCGTGCTTTGCTTTCCCTCCGGCAAGTGGCGAAGTTGTGTCTTCCAAAGACTGTTTCTGCTCGTTTTGAGATGACATGTCTTTTCTCTGGTTAAATTACTGATATCACTGAAATCACGTAACAGATATATTGGTTTTCAAAAATTTTCTTCTTGTTTGCCTGCTCATAATCTTTTACACAGCTATCTATTATAAACGTTTCACATAGACGTAATAAGCGCCGCGAGAATTGCCCCTGTCATCCATAAACCACGTCTGGAGACGTGTCTTGCCGGCTTTGAGTGGTAGCTGGAACGTTACGGCGTGCGCATCTTGGGGAACGGGCATAGTCATATCCGCATCTGCAATTTTGAGTCGGGCCTCGGTGGCGGTAATGGCCTTGCCGCCAGGGATGGCTTCGTTGATGGGCGCATCCAATTCCTTCGGCCAGCGCCGCAGCTCGAACTGATACCTGCCATCGCGGGCAACCTCCACCGCCCAGAAACCGTTGGCCTGCATCCCGCTGCGGACGGCACCCTGGTTCCACGGTACTTTCGGAGTATGCCAATCGTGGGACATCAACCACGTGGGATTCTGTTTGTCCGAGCCGAGGATGGTTTCGCAATACTCATCGAAACGCTGAGAAACATCAGCCCACCAGCCTTCATAAGCCTTGCGCAGTTTCTCTACGACCTGCGGTCGCCCGTCGGCAATGTCATTCTTTTGAGCCGGGTCGGCCTTTATGTCGTAAAGCTCTTTGCCGTTTACCAGCCGCCAGCGGTCGGTCATAACCGCGCTTTTACGCCACTTTTCCGGATGTTCAATTCGTTGAGAGTCGGTAATCAGCGTACGGTCAGGCCAGCTCTTGTCCTGACCCGTCAAAAGCTGAACAAGACTGTCGCCGTCGAACTTCACTCCGCGTGGTTTCTTCAGCCCGCACAATTCAATCAGCGTCGGCAGCATATCAACGTGGGCCGTGAGCAGGTTGATGTCACTGCCGCCCGTCATACCGCCATCGGGCCAGCGGATAAAACACGGTACGCGATGACCACCCTCGTACTCCGAGCCTTTCTTGCCCCGCATCCCCCCGCTGTAACCGCCCGATGTCCCGTTGTCGGTCATAAAGATAAGGATAGTGTTTTCTACCAGGCCAAGTTGCTTTAGGCGGCGCATAAGACGCCCCATATTCTCGTCGATGTTCGTAATCATGCCGTAAAAATTGGCCTGCCTGCTCTGGACGCCTTTATCCCTGTATGGCTTGCTGTATTTGTCGGCGATATTGTAAGGCCCGTGCGGTGCATTGGTCGGTATGTAACAAAAGAACGGCCGATGCTTATTGGCTTCGATGAATTTCATCGCCCCATCAAACCATATATCGGTGCAGTAACCCTCAAATTTTTTCGGCTTGCCGTTGTGAAAGTATGTATCATCAAAGTAGTCGTTGCCCCAGTAGTCGGGCCCCTGTCCGACTCCACCACCGCCATGGATCAGCACTTCGCCGAACCCTCTGTCCTGTGGCCGGAACGGGTAGTTGTCGCCTAAATGCCATTTGCCGAAGATAGCTGTGCGATAACCGCCCGCCGAGAAGACGTCGGCTACAGTTACTTCGTCTTTGCATAGCAGTGACCGGCCCATAATGGTATGCCATACGCCTGTTCGGTTGCAGTAGTGTCCCGTCATCAGCGCTGCGCGTGTGGGCGAACAGGTAGGGCCGACGTGAAAATCCGTCAGCCGGATGCTCTGCGTATATAGTCTGTCCAGATTGGGCGTTTGAATAACCGGGTTGCCGTGGCAGCCTAAGTCGCCGTAGCCCTGGTCGTCGGTCATTACTAAAACCACGTTCGGACGTTTCCTTTCCGCTGCTGTTATTTGGTTTATACCGTCACAGCCCGGCAGTATCGACAGCGTTCCGGTTGAAGCTGCTGCAAAACCAATTGTCTTAAGAAAACTCCGGCGATTTAGCCGGACGTCTGTTTCCCCGTGTCTTTCGGGCAACTGTCTTCTTTTTTGATTGTCCATATCCTTATCTCCTTTCAGAATCTGTTCTCTGTCTTCTGTTCTCTGTCCTCTGTCCTCTGCCCTGTGCAGGCCCTATGGAAAGCTGCGTAAAATCGCCCGGGTTAAACTGCTCTATCAGCACATTAACATCGTCAACGGTAACAACCTTAACCGAACTGATATCGTCCTGGACAGTACGATACTGTTCCAGATATATCCAGTTAGAACCCAGGTCACCCAACCTGCCCATCGGCAGCTCATTTTTAATAACCAAAGCGCTTAATACCTTGTTTTTTGCCTTTCTTAATTCATCTTCGGTTATGCCGTGTTTGGACAGACTTTGGAAAATACCACTGACGGTATCGAGTACTCTCGTGACATTATCAGTGCTGCAGCTGATATAACTGTGAAACGCCCCTGTGCCGTCCATCGCCCCGAACTGCATTGTTGCCGCTTCGGCTAATGCTTTGTCAACCAGCTCCCAGAAGAATCGTGATCCGACATTGTCGCCGACGATAATACCTAAAAGCGAAGCGGCAAACCTCCTCGGGTCTTGAGCGGACACGCCGGCACTCATCAGACATATATGCTCGCGAGCAAGATTTGATTTTTCAACTCTCTTTTTCTTTTTACTGCCGCCACAGTGTTCCAGTTTTCTTCCGACAGCTTGTTTCTGCCACCTGCCACAGGCATTTGCGGCAATCGAACAGATTTTTTCCCAGTCAAAATTGCCGGCACAGGCCAACACTATATTGTTCGGTGCGTACCGCCGGGCGAAATAGTCCCGCATCTGTTCAGCAGTCAGATTATCTATACTTGCTTCACTGCCCAGAATACTATTGCCGCAGGGATGCCCGTCGAAGTGCAGATTTCTGCACCGGTCCATAACGTCAAAGCTCGGCATGTCCTTATACATTGCAATTTCTTCTTTGATTACATTTTTTTCAATACTGAAATCATCATCCCGCAGCGCCGGCCTCATCAGCTCTATCCACAGCCCTGTAACCTCGACCAGATATTCCGGAAGAACAGCGGCATAAAAAACCGTATTTTCCTCACTGGTAAAGGCGTTGAATTGCGCCCCTGTCCTGTCGAACGCCTCATTAACTTCGAGAGCACTTAGCTTTTCTGTGCCTTTGAACAGCATATGTTCGAGGAAATGCGAGACCCCATTTATATGTTCGGTTTCGTCACGGGAGCCGGTCTTGACAAAAAAACCCACCGCCGCCGATTTGGCGGATTTGTTGACCTCGCCAACCACGTCCAGGCCGTTTGACAATGTCTTTTTCTTAAATTCCATTATTCATTATTCTTTTTAACTTTAGCTCACTTTAGGCACTTTAGTTCACTTTAGGCACTTTGGCCCTATCGTTACAACCGTAAAGTCTTTGAACCTATTACTGCGTAAAAACCCTAAAACCGAATCAACACTGGTCGCCTCGATTTTATCCTTAATTTCATCCAGGCTTCGGACCCTGCCTAACATATAGTAATCGCTTGCAATTGCGCCGGCTCGACTGCTGGACGATTCACTGCTTAGAATCAGCGAGCTTTCCAGTCCAACCTTGGCTCTTTGAATTTCCTCTTCGCTGATTCCATCGCCCAGCTTGTTGAATTGCTGGATTATCACGTCGAGCGTTTCCTGGGCCTTATCCGGCGTTGTGCCTGCATAGCACATTATACCAGCCGCATCTTTGAAGCAGTGATACCGTGCTCCGATTGCATAGCACAGGCCTCGCTCTTCCCTTACCTTTGTAAATAATCTTGCGCTCATCCCGCCCGAAAGAACCGATACCGCCACCCTGGCGTTATAGTAATCCTCATCCATAGATTTGACCGTTTCGGTCATCAGGCCGATATGCACCTGCGCACCGTCATTATCTATATGCGTATATTTACCGGCTTTGGAACCTAATGTAACCGGTTCGGCGACTTCTTGCCGCTCAGTCTCAAATAGTTTTTCTATTTGCTGACAAACCGTATCGAAGTTGTATTTACCTGCAACTGCGAAAATCGTCTGCGAAAGATTGAAATTGTCCTTTATAATCTGCTTCGCCTTTTCAGCCGTCAAAGCCTTTAATTCTGCGATTTGGCCGACAGGACTGCGCCCCAAAGGGTCTGGATAAAACTGCTCTCGCAGTTTGAGCATAACCTTCTGCCGGGGGTTGTCGTCCAAAGATAGTACACCATCAATTGCTAATTGCCTGGCCAATTCAAACTGGTCCTCTTCTAAGCTGGGTTTAAGTATGATGTCCGCATACAAATCCAGGGTCTGTGTCAGGTTGCCGGCTTCCAGGGCCGCTCCGACGGTTATATGTGAGTTGCCGACCGAACGGCTGCGAGCTAATCCCAGGCCGTCAAGTGCGTCACCAAGCTGACGGCTGTCTTTATCGCCGGCGCCTCTGAAAATCCAGTCGGCAATGACACCTCCTGCCCCGCAGCAGCCCTCCGGCAGCAAGGCCGCTCCGGCCGGCAGCATAAAACCAAAGGCCACCGATGCAACAGCTTCCATCGGCTCGCCAAGAAGTACCATCCCGTTTTTTAAGATGTGCTTATCAAATATTTCTGCCATCACTGGCCCTTTGTCATTCCCGCGAAAGCGGGAATCTATATATCCACAGAAACGAGGACGGATTCTACCAATAAACAGGGACGTTTTCAACTGCGAAATTAAAACGACCGATTCCGAGTTGTAAGTGCCCCCTCCGACGCCGCAGTTATATCCTGATGATAAATGTGTGAGCGTCTTTGTTATGGGTGTCGCTGCATCCAAACTTTGATGCCAGAAATTTGTCGATGTGAATGACCTCCACCACAGACGCGTGGCGTTCGAAGATTGCTTTCGTCTTGCCCATGCTCAGCTTGTTCCAGTGGTAGTCGTCAATGACTTTGACAATATGCCGGTCGCCGTCATACATATTGAAGAATCCGATACAGAGGTCCTGGCGTGTTACACGGCATACCTCGGAGATAGCGACTTCCATTGCCTCGACCGACAGATGCTCAAATAAATCATGCACGAAACAATAATCGAATGTGTCGTCCTCCGCATCGATTTCAAGTGCATTGTCCACCTTGAAGCGTGCCTTCGGAAACATCTGTTTTGCGTTGCGGATATTCTTTTCGCACAAGTCGAATCCCGTGTAGTCAAGCAGTCCGGCGATGCCGAAGGCCTCGATGAATCGATAGTCGTTGGCCGAGCCGCAGGCCGGTTCCAGCACGGAGATACTCTGAGGCTGCTCACCAGCGAGCACCTCTTGCCAAATCGTTTGGAAGGTTGACATAAGATATTCGGGGATCGGCGCTTCGGTCGTCTCAACCGGTGTCCAGTTAAGCAAATCGCAGATATAATTCGGCAGCCTCAGAGTGTTAAAAGTTTCTGATATATACGATGGGATTTCCAACCCCTCGGCGTTGTCTTCTTCCGCCAGCAGCGTACCGAGAACAGCCTGCAACTGCCCGGCACTCACTGGTTTTTTGAGCAGTCTGAGCAGCCAGTTCATCACCATACTAAACCGCAGCTCCTGCTCCATCAGGTCCCCGAATTGCTCACCAAATAAGCGTTCGATGAGAAAGTGCCGTGTAAGAATGCTCTGTACATTAATTCGCGGGTCTTGCACATCTTCAACGAGGTAATTACGCAATGTTGCTCTGTCATATTGCAACCATGATCTTTTCAGCCGATCTGTTTCCAGCTTGAAGCGCTCTTCCATAACCGTCAATATAGAATAATTTCACTTCGCCTTCAAGCCTGATTTCAAAGTCTTGCATGGTATATTGAATCTGTGGATTAGTAAAGTCGTTTTTCAATCCTATCGGACAACATGTTCAGACCTGCTGTAATATAGCAGTTATGTGTTTCCAAAAGCTTTTGTTCTAAGGTCTAAGAGAACTATCTTATTAACTCCTCAAAACTATTTTGATCGGGAATTATCTCGCAATGGCCATCTGCGTAGCACACCACGGCGCTATCATCCGGCCACTGGTCATAAATTTCAAATAATATTACCTCGGTTGACGGGTCTGCATTGGCGCGGGGCGAACGGTACCGAATCACAGCAGGTCCTCCCGGTTGGTCCGGCGCTGCCTGTAAGCGTTTGATCATTTCATCCGAGAATTTTCCTCCGATAAGGTCTTGCAATGCTACGGGGTATTGGCCTTCGTGCTCTTTAGCGTACTTCTCGCACAGCCAATGCAAATGCGTCATCTTTAAAGAAAGCTTCTTTTTGTATTCTGGCCATGGCTTTAGAAGTTGTACCAAGGTTTGAACGGGAATTAATTCACCATGTCCGTCTAACATTATCACCACCACTCGACCATCAACCAACCCCCTATCATAGGGCTCATACAACATTACCTCTGTTGACCAGTCAGCATCTGTGTCCGGCTGACGGTACTTAATCACAGGTGGTCCATCAGGTTCATTCGGCGCCGCAAGAACGACCTTGAGCACTTCATCAGTGATTATTCCTTCCGACAAAAGGCCAGATAATTCGCTGGGAAATTGATTATCGTGCTGATTCGCATACCTTATACAAGCTAAATTTATATGTCGCATCTTGGCAAAAATCTTTTTTTTGCCATCCGGCCAACCGAACTCGTCCACACCAAGGGCGTAACCCTCAGGGGGCTCAAGGCTAAACAGACCATCATCCAGCTCGGTATCTATTTGAATCGAGGTGTACATCACCGGTGAGCGGCTCTGGTCCGTCCACTTATGTTCAATCTGAACAGGATAGTTGGTCTCAGGGTCGATCCATACAGTCGTGATACGCTTGTCCCTGCGCGATTGAAGCATCCGCACTGATTGACCATCAAGCTCTACTCTGCCAAGATCCTCCACCGCCCCCGCACTCAACTTGAGCAGTCGTTCACGAAGATGTGTACTAAGCTGTGTCAGTCTCAGCTCACCCGTTTTGTCATCGACATCGTAATCGGAACTCATATCATGGAATTCAGCGGTTTTGTCAAAAGGCCGAAACTGCAGACGCTGACGCTTACCGTAATGCCGGATGGTTACTTCCCCTACGTGTTTGGGCCACGGCGGCGCGGATGTTAGCGTCTCATGGCGCTCGCGGTCCGGCTCTTTAAACATCCACTTTTGTTTTAAGAGATATTTACCGCGGTCATCACCATCTTCATATTGGACTTCGAAAATCCCTGTGTATGAAAAAGTACGTGCTTGTTTCACTCTATCCATCGCAGCCGCAAATACAGTACTTGCTCCGTCGATTGGTGTGCCCAGATAGTTAATTCCAAGTATTAATACTATGATTATCACCGCCGCAGCGGTGAGTTTTGTAATTCTGCTTTTCATAATTGTTCTCCATATATTCGGCTGTGGAGCAGCCGACTGTGTCTTTTTCGATTTTTCTTGTTCCAGTAAGGCCTCATCGATAATTCTCTTGTCCAACTCTGTAGTTGTCTTGACTACTGCCCTTTTCTTTGCAAAGAAGTTCCTGATTATACTTTCGATTCTATCCGTATGTCTCATTTTTGCACCTTACCGTTTAACAGTGATCTAAGCTTATCCAATCCATAACGGTACCGGCTCTGGATTGTATTAATTGAAACGCCCTGAGATTTGGCAATCGCCTTGAATCTCATCCCGCCCTGAAAATGCAGGATTATCACTTCTCGCTGCTGGTATGGAAGCTCCGCCATAGCCTTCTCGATTCGTTCTGATTGTTCTGCTGTTATTGCCAGTCGCTCAGGCCCATCGCAATCCGAGCCTATAGTCTCTGCCTGATTTAGTTGCATAGTCCGTTGAGTTTTCTCACGGCTAAGATTACGCACACGATTGGCTATACAGCTCAACAGGTAGCTCTTTAAGCTTGTTCGCAATTGAAGTTTTTCCGCGTACTGCGCAAAAGAGACAAAAACATCGTGGAGGACATCTTCAGCCACAGCTCTATCTCTCGAAAGAGCAATAGCCAACGCCAATAAATCATTTTTGTACTTTTCATAGATCCGTCGCAGAGCATCTGCACTTCCACGCTTAAATTTCCATACCAGCAATCTATCTTCCAGCATGCCAGAATCTGCCAAATCAGTTCCGAAACTAACGATCGTCAATACTATGACAATTTTTGTGACGATTTTAGTCTAAAGAAAATTATATTTTTCTGCCAGTTTTTACTTTGCATGACCAGAAGAGCAGCTTTGGCTAACAAGCGCAAAAAAAACGCTGCCGAGATAAATCGCCCGGCAGCGCTTGTAAATGAAAGATGCGCCGATGAGTGTGAGTCTTTTTGCTATTCTTCTATCACTGTAGCTCCTTCAGGAATCTCAAACTTAAATATGTCATCGGGAAGTTTTTCGGAGAAAATAATTCTTTCGAAATTCATAGAAGGAGTACCTTCACGACGGGTGTTATGCCATCCCTTGGCACGCACAGGCAGGTTTGTCTCCAAGTCAATCTCCAGCCACCAGGACTGGCCCTGGGATGGATTAGAGAGTGTGATAAATGCGCAATCTCGACCGGTTACTGCGTCTTTGCCGTACATAACCTGCCAATCCTGCATAAACTCCTGTACTTCCGACAGGTAGTCGCCGCAAGGCCAGATACTCATCTCGATGCCACGACCCGACTGAACCCGGACAGTGTTGTTCTTTGGATCGTATCTGTAAGTCATACTGTTGCAGACGCTCCAAACCGTTCCATCGCCTGCTTCAATTCTGTAATTCTCTGATCTGGTTCTTTCTTCATTTGCCTGCATCCAGAATTCTACAGACATGTTTTCACCGTCCCGGAGTACCAAATCCTCCCCGCGACTAATCTTTTCGATTGGTACACCGAAGACACCGCTCAAATAGATACCATTGAACTGGCTGAGCGCTTTGACAGTATCCTCAATAGCCCAGGCGGGTGTTACAGTTCTATCCAGGATTGTTACTGTTAGTACAACAGCGACAATTATCACTGCTGCTGTGGCTAATTTTGTCATATTACTTTTCATAATAATTCTCCAAATCTTTAAGGGTTGTTGTTTGTGCCGAGGCTGCTTTGTGAGAACACGGAGGAGGTCTTGTTCGAGTTTATTCCGGTGGTCAGAGTCAGGTGTATCATCAAACTTGATATTACTAACGAAATCTTCAAATTGTCTTTCGTCATCATTCATTTTCGATTACCTCTGATTTCTCTGTGAACTCTGTGGCTAAAACCTTTCGCAGCTTCACAAGTGCTCGTGCCAATTGGCTGCGGACGGTGCCGGGGCTGGAAGCCAGCACCTCGGCTATTTCGGTCAATTTCAGATTCTCAAAAAAACGCAGTGTGATGATAGTTTGGTACCGCGGCTTCAAAGCAAACACAGCTTCTTTCAAAAGAGTCAGTCTCTCAGCCGATTCTCCACAGTCAGCGACCGGGCTGTTAGCCTGCTCGCAAGCGACTTTCAACAGACGATTTCGGCGAGCGGACTTTCTCACATAATTATTAACAGCATTGGTTGCGATTCTATAAAGCCAGTTGCGAAACTGCTTTTCATTGCCTTTGAAACGGTGAATATTTTCAACAACTTGTGAATATTTTCAACAACTTTGAGAAATACATCGGAAGTAACGTCTTCAGCCGCCTGCCTTTCAAACAGCCGATGCACACAATAGCGAAATACCGCATCGTAATGGCTGCGATATAACTGCACAAAGGCTGCGCGGTCGCTACGAGCCCGGGCTATTAACTGGCTGTCGTCAGCCGCTTTGTTGTCGTTATCCACGCCGATGACTCTCCGGAGTTTACAGGTGCCAACTATCATCACCATTATAAATGCGCAGCAGATAAAAACGTGGCATAAAAAACCAGAAATAGTATCATTCTTTTAGAAACCATGGACAAATTGTACGGCTTAATATTCGACGTTGACGGTGTAATTGCCGACACCGAAGCGGTCAATGCAAGGGCTTCTATAAAAGTCTTTGCCGACCTGCTCGGCGTCGAGGGTGTTGTGCGAAAGGATTTCGAAGCGGGTCTTGGCAGAGGGGCTGAAGAATACGTCAAAGCTGGTGCCAGAGTCCACGGCCTTGAACTGACCGAAGAACAAATCAAAAAAGCAACGCAAGTGCGTCAGGAATATTTCCTCAAAATTCTAAGCCAGGAGCCGCTGCCGGCCTTTCCCAGCGTATTGGAATTGATGGGCAAGGCAATGCAAAGAGAAGATTTTCGAGTAGCCATCGCAACTTCAGGCACGCTTGAGAAATCCCGTGCTGTTTTGAAAGCTGCAAAAGTTCCATACCAAAAGATGGTTTATATAAATGGCGACCACGTCAAAAATAAAAAGCCCGACCCTGAGCTTTTTCTGCTCGCCGCCGAGCGGATAGGTATTGAACCGGCAAACTGCGTTGTAATAGAGGATGCTCCCAATGGCGTACAAGCCGCCAAGGCCGCAGGGGCCAAATGTATCGCTGTAACAAATTCCACAAATGCAGAAAACCTTTGCGAAGCTGATTTAGTCTGCGATTCTCTTGAGCAGATAAAGCTCGATATGATTCGGGAACTGATTGACTCGAACTGACCGGTCTTTCGGTCATGCTGAACGAGATTGAGAGATATTTGGAAATGAGATCGGCAGGATAGTTATGGAGAAACGATAATTATGGCTGAACGTATCAATAAGGACGAGTTTGTACGCCGGGTTGCGAAACGTATGAAGGCTAATGAGACAACAGCTCAAGCTTGGGTTGATGCTGTGCTCGATACTATGTACGATGCTTTCCGAGGTGGAAAAGGAATAACGCTGCCCGGGTTTGGCGGCTTCTATTTGGATAGAAGACGTGATGGCTGTGCCTTCAAATTCAATCCCGGCCAAAAACTACGCGCTCTGCTTAGCTGGTCATCAACGTATAAGGGGTCTCTGTGAATTCCAATTGCTTCACACGAATTCGAGGGACGGTTGAGTGGCAGCCTCAAAGCCGAAGGCTTTGGGGATGGTTTTTCCCTGGCTAAACACATACTTCGGCCTTGACGCTGCCACCCTCCACAAGCAGCTAATCTTTCCAAAGCTGATTTAGTCTGTGACTGTCTTGAGCGGGTCGATCTTGAGACTATTGTCAAGTTGATCGAGACAAAGACCCCGGGGTCAAGAAAATAAGCTTCTGTCAGGGACCGGCCTTTCAGTAGTCTTTGAACCTTCTCAACCATTGCGGCCAGTCTTCGGGCAGGACGCCGCCGGCTTTGGTCCACGGGCTGCGGGCGCGCATACGTGCACTGTCCGTAGGATCCCAACGGAGCGTCCAGAGCTCTTTGAGTCCGATCTTGCGCACGGACCAGTCCAGGAAGAGGCCGTTAATGCCGCCGTCGTGCCGGTTTATGCAGAAGTACGTCATATCTCCTGGCCGGCGGCCGATTTGGCCCTCATACTCAGGAGGATCATCGAAGGGCCTCGGCTCCATCAACGCTTCCAGATAGATACAGTCAAGCAGAACCGGTACGTTGTTTCGGACCGAACCTGGGTATGGACGGGTTACGAGAAACCGGTGTGCCCTTGTGTTTATGCCGTAGCTACCCGAAAGATCCACTTGCACAAATGGCCCTGCCGTAAACCGGTACTCCCACGCTGTTGACTTGCTGCCTACGACCCTTAGCCGCCTTACCAAGGATGCCGAATCTGGTATCGGGTAGGGATTGTCCGCTCTGATCTCCCAGCGGGTCGCCATAGGGCACAAGAGTAAATCATTGCTGTCCGTACAGTAGGTACGAAGCTCTTGAGTCCACACATGTGGCCCGATCGTCATCCGACGAGGCAGTGCCCCGCGGTTGTCGTTGGCGTACATGGAGAAGATGACTCCCCACTGGCGCAGTTTCGATTGACACGCCACGGCCCTGGCCTGTCTTCTGACGCGCTGCAGGGCCGGCAGCAATATGGCCATCAATAACACAATGATGGAAATAACCACCAAAAGCTCTATTAACGTGAACCCCGTTAGAAATCTTCCGCTTTCCCGATTGGGAATTCTTATTTCTAACGGGGTGAAGGCTTTTGTTCTGCGCATGGCAGTTCTCCTTCCCTTTTGAGGAAGGTTCTCTGAACGATATTCACCATCGAGATATGTTGTCTCCCCAGTTGCCCTTATCCGCTGCCATTATAACCTGCGGCTTGTCATAATGCAATCCTACTGGGAAAAATTTCTATGGCTATGGTGCCTGGAATAAGTTCTTAGACAATCGAGGTGGACAAATCTATCACTTTTGCATAGGGCAGCTTGTTCTTTATTATTTCTGTGGCCAGATTGGCCCAAACCTTGCAGCCATCGAGCACAACACTGTCACTGCTTGCTACAATTAGGTCGGTTTTTTTCAGCTCGGCATCGGGACTTAGCAGAAGTTCAATCTCCCAGTTCCAATTGTTTTTGCGGGCCAGCTCACCGATTAACGTTTTCAATCGGCCACTGTTGGATACCGGGCTATCCAGCAGCCACAGGGCTTTGCCTGCGCCGACCTCTCGGAGAAACTGACCTATAAGCTCTACAGCCGGTATTGTTTCTGTAACTTTGCGGTACGTTCCGTGTACGCTTGCCAAATCCCGGAAGCAGCCGTCACGTCCCTTAAAAATCACGCCGCCGCTCATTGCCGCCTCAACGGTTATCAATACATTGTAACCGTCAATGGCGATTGCTCGGCCCGCAAGATTTTCTAATTTGACACAGCGCCGGTTTCGAGAGGCGAGCTGTTGGTCGGAGCAGGCGCTGCGCATAATGGCCAGTCTTTGTCTTTCCGTAAGCGAGAACCTGTCACCGACTAATTTTAGTGTACTTTTTTCCGCATAACCTCTCGTCAGCAGAAGTGAAAAATCGACAATCGCCAGTTGCAGATTAGAAATTGCATCGGCGGCAAACAACTTTTCATCCGCCGGATGAGGGCCTCTGTGTGTTCGTTTGTCAGGCATTAACAAAGCTCCTCAATCCCGGGTTATACTCTCTCGCCCTTCTTGCGGGCCTCATTGATTTGCTTTCGGCTGCGGTGCTGATACTCACGAAGCGTTTCAATCTCGTATTTCCTTAACAGCTCCCGCGCGCTAACGCCCGGCTTGACCGCCTTAAACAGCCACCACGGCGCCAAATCTTCGTCGCTTAGATTCCGCTCAACCTTTATCTCGTCCTGATGTTCGGTAAGCATTTTTTTGACCTTTTCCTTGTTGAAATCATGGTGGGCAAAGGTGCGGTCCAAATCCAGCGTTGCGATGAACTGTTTCGGCTGGGGCTTCTCAACTTCCTCAAAAGTCTTACCGGTAATGTCGATTATGTTACCCGCTCCCACCGGCACAATATAGTAATGATAAAGTATAGCGTAGGCGTTCAGTGGCGAACCACCGCCGTAGGCGCTGGGCCAGAAAACTATATCCACATCCAAAGCATCACACTCACGCCACAACTCTGCGAAGTTCAGGTCGAAGCACGTCAGAATACTTATCCTGCCGAAATCGGTCTCGAAAGCCTTCACTCCCTCCCTGCTAAGGTGCAGTCCTTCGCCCCAAAACACAAAAACCTTCCGATAGTAACCGGCCATTTCGCCCTTGCGGTTAATGAGAACAGCCGTATTGTATTGCTCGTCCCCCGCCTGTTCTCGTATCGGACAGATAACGTACATATTGTACTGCTTAGCCAGTCTTGCCACGGCTTTCGTGGTTGGCCCCGGAATAGGTTCAGCCTCGGTACCGGCGAACTCCTCAGGCAGACAGGCGATGTCCACTCCGTTCTTTCCGGCCGTATGCAAATGCTCAATCGCCAGCTTCAGTTTAACATCGTGTTTGCCCCCGAAGCCGATACAAATCGCCGCCACCTTGACCTGTCTGCCGGGTAGTTTTTCGCGTTCCAGTTGTGGGACAACCTCTGCCCTTCGAACCTCTTTTGCCCAAACACAGCCGGCTAAAACCACAATAAGAAGGCAGGCAACAAATGCTTTGAAAGTTCTCATTATCTTTTCCTTTGTGCTCTAAAGTTCTCACTTCACAAACTCAAGTCTCCTCGCTCGTCGTGATTTTGCCATACTTGTTCCGGCAGTCCAGTGTACAGGCATTAGTGGCGATGTCAAAAACAAATTGACATAACCGCCCATCATCTTTAACATTAAGCGCTTGTCATTGCGAGGCTTGCATCCGCACAAGCGGGTGCAGGCCGCGGCAACCTCAACTGTCACGTTTCAGACCGCTGCCTTTCGCTCGCAATGACCAAAGAAATGTAAAGCGCAAAACGAAACCTGTCCTGAGCTTGTCGAAGGATACGAAATCTAATGCCAAGTCATAACTTAGCATATATAAAGATAGACGATTTGGAAATCATCGGCTATTCGGTCGCAGGTGAAGAGACCGTGGTTGCAGTGCCGCAGTTGGATGTTTGCTTTGATGTCGGCAAAGCCCCTGACCAGATTATTCCCATAAACCATATTCTGCTGACCCACGGCCACATGGACCACGCTGCTGGTATTGCATATTATCTGTCGCAGCGAAATTTTTGCGGAATATCCCCGGGGACAATTTTAGCTCCAAAAAATTTATTAGGGCCGATGAGAGACATAATCGATGCCTGGTCCCGGCTGGATGGAAATAAAGTGCCCGGCAAGCTGGTTGGCGTAAAACCCGGCGATGAATATCAGATAAAGCCCAATCTCATTACGAGGGTATTCCCGACAAAGCACAGCAAAGGCTCTGTCGGCTACAGCGTAATTGAGAAGCGAAAAAAGCTCAAACCAGAGTACAAAGGCCTTACGGGACCACAAATCGTCGAACTAAAAAAACAGGGTGTTGAAATTGACTACCCCCTCGAGATCCCGATTGTTACTTATCTTGGTGATACACAGTATGTTGACTTTTCGCAGTTAAAATATATCGTCGAAAGTAAGATTTTAATCGCCGAGTGCACGTTCTACGAAGGCGAGCATTCCGGCCGGGCCGAGGCCGGCAGACACATGCACATCGATGAGTTTGCAACCCTGCTCGACAAAATGAACAACGAGCACATTATAATCACACATATCACCCAGCGAACCCCAATGCGCGAAATCCGCAAGATATTAAAAGATGCCCTGCCAAAAGACAAGTACGACAAAATTATCCTGCTTATGGCGAAAAGATCAAAATTGCCTCATTAACTATTGTGACTAAACTTCATGCAAGTTTGGCTTACGCAGATTGATTAGTACCATCACAAGGATTACAGGTAAAAATACAGACCAAAGAAATTTTGTGTATGTCAAAGCCTGAGTTACATTCTGCTGAATATTCATAGGCCGAAATCCTGGAACAGGAATGTGAAAAGCAGCCCTATACACAACAGTCATAATAAGGAATACAAGCAATACCGTCAAGAGGCGCATTCTTGTTGTTAGTTGTTTAATTTGCTTTTTAAATCCGGGTCTTTGTATTATCAACCTGCAAATGAAATAACCAAGAAAGAAAGTTGTCATCAAAATTAATATCTGCGATCCAAAACCAATAAAGCCCAAGCTACGGTAACCAGTTATTCCACTATTGGCAGCAAGTAGGACACAGTCTTTTGATATTGCTGTAGCGAAATGCGTTGCCAACAGATAAGTAAGGATACCTGTAATCATCAAGGAAAGTCTACGCCTGAATATACTGCTGCGATTTATTTTTGCATACTCGCCGGCAAGGCTGTCTGTGCTTCCAAGCCGATGATTAGCAACCAGAAAGGCCTCTTCCTTCGACAATTTCGAATCTTTCAAGTTTTCGATTTCTTCATGCAAATGGCTTTCGAGTTCATCGATATCTGAACTGCCAAGTGCTTGTGATTGAGCAAGATTGCTGCGCCACATAGAGATTTTTTCATTTAGGTCAAACATGGTTCAATCTCCCATAATTGCCTTAAAGTTGAATACACAACTTTCCATTGGTTCTGTTGTTCTTTTAGTACTTTGGTGCCTTCTTTCTTGATTTTATAGTATTTTCGTTTGCGTCCTGTTTTAGATTCGCGCCATTTTGAATGAATCAATTTCTGTTCTTCCAGTCGATGCAGCACAGGATACAGCATACCATCGGTCCATTGCATCTGGCCGTTCGACAGCTCACGTACGCGCTTAATGATGGCATAGCCGTAATTCTCACCTTCTGAAAGAATTGAAAGTACCAACGGCGTGGTCGAAGCAGCAACTAAATCTTTTGAAATAGCCAATTTTGTACCTCCAACAAAATACCTAAAATCTCTATACATAATACTTCTATGTATTTGTTTGTCAACAAAAAAATATATTTTTTCTAAAAAATCTTCAAACGCTCTTTTGGGCAAATTGTTAAGATGATATTTATGTAGCAAAGGCTTGCTGTGTTTGGGATTTATGCAGAAACTATATATTCAGTAGTTGGTATTACAAAACGAAAGAACTAAGACGATGGACTATTCAATAAGCAGGAGTAATCAGCGTAAGCTATACTGGATTCTCTGCGTACACTGCATGACGATATGTGTTCCACTCCTTCGCGCCGAAGATATGAAACCAACTAAGAAATACGATTACAACTGGGCATCCCTCAAGAGCCATCCCGTGCCACAATGGTTTGATGATGCCAAGTTCGGAATCTTCATCCATTGGGGACCATACAGCGTCTTGGGCTATCGCAAAGGTGGTAGAGGCTATTCGGAGCATACGCCAAAAGAAATCTATCGCGACCCCAAGCACTACTACAAATTCTTGAAAGAAGCCTACGGCGCACATCCGCCGGAGTTCGGGTATAAGGATGTTATCCCCCTGTTCAAGGCTGAAAAGTGGGATCCTGATAAGTGGGCGGAATTATTTCATGAAGCCGGCGCCAGATATGTGGTCTTGACGGCAGAACATCATGATGGGTACGCGCTGTGGGATTCGGACTTGACGGAATGGTGCGCGACGAAAATCGGCCCAAAACGTGACCTTATTGGTGAGCTGGCTAAAGCCGTCCGGGACAGAGGCATGAAGTATGCCCCTTCCTATCACAGAGAACGTCACACGGGTTTTTTCGCCCTGGAAAAATACGCCATAAAAAGTCCACCTCATCCCGATATCGCCGAGGAAATCATGCGGATGCCGAAAGCGGCAGACCTTTACGGACCTTTCGAATACAGCGATGCCTTCATCGAGGACTACGTTGCCCGCTGGAAGGAACTTGAGAAGAAATACAAGCCGGACTTCATGTGGATTGATGATGTTCCAATTTTCTATAAGATCAAGCCCCACCCGCAAACGAAGAAGTTCAGAGATGCCTTCATGTATATGATTGCCGACTTCTTTAATGCCGCGGAGGAATGGGGCAAAGAAGTATATCTTAACAACAAAGGAAAGAACCTGAATTGGCCGGATGGACCCGGCTGCCTGGAAAAGGACAACCTTAAGCTGGAAACCATAGGACCTAAGTGGGAGAATCCGGCCACACTCGGCACCTCTTACGGATACATGAAAGCCGAAGAGGAGCGAGACGCATACAAGAGTCCCACCGAATTGATTCACTTGCTCTGCGATGTTGTCAGCAAGAACGGGAATCTCCTGCTGAACATCGGACCAAGAGCTGACGGCACAATTCCTGATGGTATGCAGCAACGCCTCTTATCCATTGGAAAGTGGCTTGAAGTCAATGGTGAGGCGATCTACGGCACACGGCCCTGGGTCACATTCAAACAGGACACACCGGATTTGAGGTTTACAACTAAAGGCAACGTGCTGTTCGCCATCGCACTGACAAAATCCACAAAACCCTTCGTCATCCAATCAACAAAGGAATGGAAAGCCGGCTCTGTTACAACAGTTAAACTGCTTGGTTCGGATACCGCCATCGAATGGAAAGATACCCAGAATGGTATCCGTATCACACCCCCGCGAGCATGGCCCGGCAAACACGCATGGGTATTCAAAATCAAAAAGAATGTTAACACTCGCATGGACAGCGACAAGCAATAGCCGCCACTATTGCTTGCGTGTCATTGCGAGCACCTCACCTGATTCTCAGGAGGCATGTAAAATAAACTAAGATATTGGCTGAATTACGCTAACATCATTCTATTACAACACTTACAGATAACATCGTGCCGAATGCGATTTCTTAGTTCATTAGGAGTAGCGTAGCGCTGAAAGTCCGCCATAGGAGGAACGAAGCAATCTCAAATTTCCGCAGCCCAAATATTTAGACCCATGTTTCACGTGAGGTTTTTACTACAAATCAGTTGACTTTTTCACTAAGACCGTTTATTCTTCATCACTGGTGAGATAATCATTGTCAATCTGCAGCGAAGAAAAGTAGGGTGGGACTTGCCCCACCAAAATTAAATGCTGCATGATTAGGCCATTGTTGGGATTTTATATCAGCTTATAAAGCAAAGTATAAAAGGCTCTTATTACGGAAAACCATATAATCCATAGTTAGTTTCACGAAATGAGGATATATATTATGATGTTCAGATTCCATTTGATTATCGTTCCTGTATGTTTGTTCGGCTACCTGCTGGTCATTCCTGGTTGTCAAAAGAAGCCGGGCAGTGGAGATGCCGGTATTATCCCTGACAATTTGGCTGCATCTGCGCTTCAAACCCATATGCAATATATCAAGGCGGTCAATTCGGGCGCACAGGAGCCATCGGACGAGATTTCCGAACAGTATTGGTCCGATGAGATTAAAAGGCTTAAGCCGATTAAGGTTTACAGGCATAGAAGTAACATCGTTGTCGTTCAGAAGGCATCGGCCAATATACAAGAGGGCAAGTACATCTCCATAATGATATCATCCTACGCACCCCAAAGCGGAGATGATGGCTTCACCTTCACGAATATCGGCAATGGTGTGCACGATTTCAAAAGAGTCATAGAAAACTAACCGGCGGATGCACCCGACTGCCTGTGGCGAGCCAGGCATTCTTAAGCGATGATATTTATCGTTATAATTAAATCCAGAAATACATAACGGACGACTTTATTCAAAATCCGGATTGCTCTGTAGAAAACCTTCGCAAAATGTCATTGCGAGGCCCGAAGGGTCGTGGCAATCTCTTGCGTGACAAGCAAAAAAAAACGTCGTTGTGTTTGAGATTGCTTCGCTTCGCTCGCAATGACAGAAAAAACTTTGTTCAAAATCCCAACACGAAATAATTACTTCGGCGCCCTTGAATCGGTCAGACAAAGTTCCACAAGCTCATCGATTACTGCCGTGCCGGCGCACATAACCTTGTCCGCCCCACCCCAGTATAATTTCAATGTCCCATCTTCTTCCGGCACAGCGCCGCAGGTAAATACTACGTTGTGCACATAGCCGGTGACCTCCCATTCGTCTTCAGGCTGTAAAATCCAGCGGTCACCAACGCCAAGAATCTCTGCCGGGTCATCAAGCTTATGCAAGGCAGCACCCAGCCGATATACGTGGCCGTCCATTGTCGGAAAGACGCCGTGGTAGATACTCAGCCAGCCCTTATCAGTGTGAATTGGCGGAGCACCGGCGCCGATTTTCATTGCGTCCCAGTGGTAAGGTACGGGTTTCATTACCAGTTTTGAATCGCCCCAATGCCGCAGGTCAGGCGAGAAGCTAATCCAGATTGACCAGGGACTAATGTCCGAATGGGGCCTGTCTAATCTGGCATATCTGCCATTGATTTTTTCAGGGAAAAGCACGGTATTTCTGTAATCGGACTGCGTAATGAAGGCCATTCTTTCGACCGATTTAAAATCGGTTGTTTTAGCTAAGCCGGTGCGAACTCCGTACGCCGAATAGGCGCTGTATGTTATGTAATAGACGCCTTCTATGTGTGTAATGCGTGGGTCTTCGAGGCCGAATTCCTCGTACTGGCAAAATACCGGCTCTTTACTCGGCACCATAAAAGGCTCAGGCCGGGCCTTGAAATTGAAACCGTCCTCGCTTTCCGCTAAGCCGATTATGGACCTGCCGGTATCGAGGTGTGAGCGAAACAGCATTATGTATCTGCCGTTAAATTTCGTAACGCCGGCATTGTGAACCGTCTGAACCGGATAAGGAATATCGTCCTTTGTTAATATGGGATTACCCTCGTAGCGAGTAACAAGTTTTTTCGTCATTACTTACATCCCTACTACTCTGTTATAGACCAACTTATATATTGTCATTCCTGCGAAAGCAGGAATCCAGAATTGAACCAATGGATTCCGCATCAAGTGCGGAATGACAACTACTCAAATCATATACGACAGATTACTGTAAGCTTTTATTTCTTTTGTTCTTCCCGCCGGAAGATTTCCTCATAGACTTTTTCGTAGCCCTTCACCATCTTATCGATAGTGAAGTTCTCTTCCACCCGCTGCCGACACTTTTTGCGGTCTATCTGCTCGATTTTGCCGACGGCTTCCACCGCTTCATCGACACCATTAACAAGATAGCCGGTCTGCTTATCTGCAATGACCTCGCGGCAGGAGCCTAAATCCATCGCAATTACCGGCACGCCGGCAGCCATCGATTCTGCCATCACCAGGCCGAACCGCTCGGGGATCAGATTAAGATGAATAACCGCGTACGATTCTTTAAGCAGCGCATCACGCTGCACAGGATTAACGGGGCCAATGTATTGAATTGAAGAATTATTAATGTGCGGCTTGATGAGATTGTCGAAGTAGCCCTGGTCCTGAATTATGCCTGCTATTATCAGGTCTTTGCCGTATTTTTTTGCAACTTCAATGGCAAGATGTGTCCCCTTATCATTGTGTATTCGTCCATAATGGACGAGCTTATCCCCTGGCGTTTCTCTAAAGGTAAGGTTGGAAAGGTCAATCCCGTTATAAACGGTTGCAAGATAAGGCAATCCGGGGTCTCTGTCGGAATCACTGATGGAAACATAGTAGGTGTCTTTATGCTCGTGGTAAACCCGCAGTATATCCGGGTCGGAAAAACCGTGTATGGTGGTCAGCATTGGCGTCTTTATAAATGGAACGTAGGTCAGCGGCAGATAATCGAAATTGTTATGAACCAGGTCAAACTCGTCCGCCCGCTCCATCACCTTGGAAATGTGCAAACACGTGGAGACCAGCGGGATTTGCGTCTTATCTTCTTCATAACCTCTTTCGACCCAGCCAACGAGTTTCGCTTTTGTTACAGACTCTTTCGTAGCAAACAGTGTTACGTTCTTCCACCCGCGAGCTACCAGTCCCTCTGTGATATTGCTGGCAACAGTTTCCCAGGCACCATAGGCTCTGGGCGGTGTCCGCCAGGCCACCGGTGCTAAAACAGCTATTCGTTTGTTTTTAATATCCATATTGAAAAGTGCCTAAAGTGACAACTTTGCTGTCATTCTGAACGCAGCGCAGCGAAGTGAAGAATCTCTTATTCGTTGGCCAGATCCTTCGGCTTAGCCTCAGAGCTTGCCCTGAGCTTGCCGAAGGGATGACACTTATGTGGCACTTTAGGCACTTCAAACTTTAGCTCACTGCCTTTCTTCTCACTTCTTCCTTTATTCGCTGGATATGTCCCCGGCCCAGAGCTTTTACTTCGCAGCCGAGTTCGAAATACCGACGGATTTTCTCATCGTCTAATATGCCGAAGCAATCAATCACTGCCAGCGGCCCACCTGCCCATTCGACTATTTTGTCAGGGTCAAGTTCCTTGTAAGGTGTATGCGGCACAGCTAATATGATTGCCTGAGCGCCTTTGAGAGCATCGGCAAGGTCGTGCCGGACTCGGATATTAACCAGATCGTCCTGATTGCGGAAAAACCTTGCCAGAGAGTGTCCAGGGGCCGGATAGGTATCCTGTTTTTCCAGCTCGTACCAGTGTTCGAGATACGGGTCGTGCACCCGCATCTCGGCCCCCATCTCAGTCAGCTTTCGAACGACTATCTCTGAACCGCTGTAGCGGGTGTCGCCGACATCCTGACGATAACTTGCTCCGCAAAGAAGTACTGTCGCACCGGCTGCTTGCCGACCCATATTTCGAAGGGCATCCCTTGTCAGTGTCGCTACATGCAGGCCGCGAGTGTCGTTGATGTCGATTGCCGCTGTTGTTATCCTGAATATATCGTCATTGAATCCGAGGATATGCTTATATGCCCAGTATCCGAGCCCGCCGTCCTTTGGCAGGCAGTATCCGCCGATGCCCGGACCTGGAAATATGATATTGTTGTGAGTGGGCCGGACCTTGATGGCCTTGATGACCTTAATAAGGTCCACGCCGTTGCGCTCTGCGAACAAACTCCACTCGTCAAGAAACGCTAGTATAGTGGCACGGAAAGAATTCTCGACGATTTTCGTAGTCTCCGACTCAATGGGACGGTCCATAACGGTCAGGGAAAATTCTTCGGTGTTCAGCACTTCTCTGAGGAACTTCTCGACACGTTCTCTTGCCTGCTCATTACAGCCGGAGCAGACCCGCCAGAAATCCCGTATTGACGAAACATATTGTCTGCCGGGCATAACACGCTCGAAACTGTGCGCCAGCAGCGGTTCTGTTTCTATACCACGCTCGGCAAAGGCCTTTTTCATAATCGGCCAGGCAACGAACTCCGTTGTGCCCGGCGCCACGGTCGTTTCAATCAGGGTCAGACAATTCGGCGGCACTTTCTCGCCGATGGTTTTTATTGTCGCTTCCAGCGCGCCCATTTCCACCTTGCCGGTTCGCATATTGCCGAGGTCGTTTTTTGTATAATCGCACTGGACATCCACAACCACACAGTCAGCTAACTTGAGGCAGTCGCTGTTGTAGGTTGCGATGAGCGTTTTTTTCTCGAGCACACAGCGGGCAATCATCGGCTCGACCTCGGGGTCTTCGGCCTTAACCGACGATATGCCCCGATTAAGCAGTGGAATCTTCCAGTAGCTGCGGACGCTGGGCCGTTGACAGCCGATGACGAGCTTGCCTGGCCTGCCGGTTTTCTTATCAACGGAATCGGCAATAATGGCCGCCATAACCGCACCTACAAAGCCGACGCCCATTACCACAACGATTTCTTTGTCCTCGTTGCGCGCCGCTTCTACCAGCGACTCAATACGTTTGAACTCTGCGGCGTACTGGTCCTCTTCAGGAATAGGAAATTTTTCACCTGCAGGACTCACCGAATAATCAGCCATTTCCGGTACCCCTTTCGATAATGTTTATTCGTATCTCGTATTCTATACTACATATTTGCATTTGCGCTATATGGAATATTGTCGCCCGGCCTTAAGCCAAGCAAAGACACACGACGAACTTTCGCCGGAAGTTTACCAACAATCTCTTACATATCAAGTTTTTTCTGCGCACTTGCGGTTTATGCTGTTGTTAGAAAAGCATCATCTCGGTGGGGCAAGCCCCACCCTACCAGTAACCACCACGCATTTATCGTGTTACAGACCACTACTGTAATCCAAATGTGATTTCCTCTTGCATTATGAGCACGGAAATGATAGAATCTTTTCAGGCATCTAAGCTTTATTAACATCGATATTTCCTGAGCCGGCTCTGCAGTTGGGCTGGAGGGTAAGAATGAAAAAAGGCTGCTTACTAAAGTCAATTGTTTTATGTTTAATTCTCGCGTTTGGTGGCGTAACCTTAGCCCAGGAGACAGCGCTCGAATATCCATATTATCTGCTCGACGTGTATAATCCTGACGAGGATTGTTGGAAAGGTATGGATATTGAGGGACGCTGGCCGGTGCCGGTGGTCCCCGAAGAGTTGCTTGTCGGCCACCCGCCCTCAGAACTTTCGGGCGTTACAATACCCACAGACCATTGGGTCGAGTTGAAGTTTCGCGGCAAAATCGTGGACGGCCCGGGGGATGATATATTCCTAATTGAGCTGGACGCTGTTGATGAACAAGCCCTCGTTTTCATTACAGACGGTTCCGGCCAAGAGTATTTGGTTGGCTACGCTTTAGTTCCGGATATCGGCTTCTACGAACAAACCGAAATCGGTTTCGACATTGCCGGCATTTCGCTGCCGTTTGTGCCATCTGCGATACGTGTCCTCGGATTAGACCTCAGAGGTGGTTCGCCCGGCTTTGATTTAGCTAACGTGCGTGCGCGGACTTACTCCACATGCGGCTGCACCGCTTGTAATCCCAGCCCTGCTGATGGTGCCAAAAATGTGCCCATAGATTCAGTCCTGAAATGGTCGCCCGGTTGTTCAGCAGAAAAACACATTGTCTATTTCGGTACCGCTCTTTCCGACGTGGACGAAAGTGCAGCTCCTGTTACTAATCCGACCCAGCCGCAGGATGCCAACAGCTTCAACCCCACCGGCCTTGAACTAAGCAGGACTTATTATTGGCGTCTCGATGAGGTCAACGATGCTGATGTCAACAGCCCCTGGACAGGCGATATCTGGAGATTCACGACAGCCGATTATCTTGTCGTGGACGATTTTGAGTCCTACGACAGTTCCAAAAAAATATATCATACATGGACACAAATCGACTGGGCGTACGTCTATCTATCAAAGCAACCGGAGCCCGTTCACAAATGCCGGCAGTCGATGGCATTTCGCTATTACTATGACCCCGATTTTTATTCTGAGGCCGCTTACGCATTTAGTTCTGCGCAGGATTGGGCTTCAGCCGGTGTCAAAACATTGGAACTGTTCTTCTATGGCCAGGCAGATAACGATACCAATGGGCAGATGTATTTTGCTCTGGGTGATGGCGATGTCAATGCTCTCGTGCCATACGACGGCGATGCCAACGACCTCAGCAGCGAAACCTGGCGGCCCTGGAGAATTGACCTGCAAAACCTCGATGTGAATCTAAGTAACATCAAATATATCTCTATCGGTTTTCGTAAGGGGACATCTGAACCATTTGCTTTCGGCCTGGGCACCGTATTCTTCGATGATATCAGACTGTATCCATCCAGATGCCTTCAAGAGAACAGGCCGGATGCCGATTTCAATGGCGACTGTGCCGTGGACTCCCGGGACCTCCAGGATTTGGCATACGACTGGCTCGATAAAGGATACAATATTTATCCGGTAGCAGTTCCAAAAGCTCCGGTCGCCTGGTACAAGTTTGACGGCAACGCCAACGACAGCGCCGGCAGCGCCCACGGCCAGCCACGTGGCAGCCCAACTTATGTCGAGGGCGTCTATGGCAGGGCAATCAGCTTCGATGGCTACAAAGACTCTGTGGAGATAACTAATGCCCCCTATCTATTTGCGAGAATCAGAACTGGAGTAACAATTACGTTCTGGCAATATGGTACAGACTCAATTCATCACACCGATACGCTTTGCTGCTCAAACTATGTTTATAACGTTTATGACCCCACGATAGCCATTAACCTCGGGGCGTGGAAGTCTCCAGGAAAATATAATTGGGACTGCGGCTCGCCCTGGTCTTTCGATAGCCGTCTTAGCGGAAACCACCGATACAAAACCGAATGGTCCGGCCGCTGGAACCATTGGGCATTCACTAAAGATGCTGGAGCCGGGAAAATGCAAATTTTCCTCAACGGCGTTCTTTACGACAGCCGTATAGGCGCAAACTCGCCCATATCAGCAATCACTTCGTTCGAAATCGGCTCGGGATGGTACGGCGGCTATGATGGCCTAATCGACGACTTCCGTATTTATGACTATGCCCTCTCAGAAGCCGAGATTGCTTATGCAGCTACCAACGGCACGGGAATTTTCGACCTGCCACTTCTCTTGCCAGCCGATTTGAACAGCGACAACCGGATTGATTTCAAAGACTTTGCCCTCCTCGCCAACAACTGGCTCGCACACAAACTCTGGCCATAATCCCCCAATCGAAAACCTCACCTACTATGAACTACAAACCAAAAACCAATAGAACCGAACCCCGTGATCAACCAGCAAGATCCAGACGTTGTGGCGCTACAGGAGATCGGTGGTGAGGAACCTCTCCATGACCTCCAGCAAGCCCTCGGCGGGACCTACCCGCACCGCGTGGTTTCTGCCTTTCCCGATCGCCGTGGTATCCGGGTTGCGTTCCTCTCGAAGCACACTGTAAACGAACAGGAGGACATAGTGGATTTTCCTCCAGGTCCGGCGCTCGACATCCACGGCCTTACCGCGACGGGTGACTCCCCGGCCTCTGGGGCAGAGCCCCGGTTTCATTAGTTTTTCTGATTTTTTCATTACCCGGAACCCTGGAATACACTGTAATGGCGGGAATATTGCCGCGTAAGTCCAAAAGTGTATGAAGCTTTACTCCTGCTTTGTGCTTGCGAAACTTTGCCTATGGGAATAGCGACAGGCATAAATCGATTACAGTCATTTTTGCTTGTAACTTAATGTTATTTAAATCGTTATGACGTTTTCCAAATCAAACAACCGGACAGTAGTGATACATTTTCTTATTCCAGCTCTTTGAGGCGTGTTTGCCAATAGCGGGCGTTCTTTAATATAAGGTTTGATTCCGGCTTCTTGGCTATGGCCCGCTACTTTTCCATCCTACCTTTAGAGGTAACGTCCATGATTGCCTGGCCGAGCTTTTGTATGAAAGTGCCGTATATCGTATCAGTGATATTGAACTCGGTTTGGTCCAGACCGAGGCGAACGATAACCATATCCCATTCCGGAATGACGAACATATCGTTGTTATTATATCCGCTGGCTGAATAGGTGTTAGGTGGAGCACCAGGCCACTTTCGTTTGCCATCGGGCTTAATACCGTTGATCCACCAGTTATAGCCATAGACGCCGCGGCCGTCGGCACCACTAAGATTCTCCAAAGGTAAGGATGCCGGTACATGGGCCCGGGTCGCCTGATCGACCCAGGCACCGCTTATCAATTGCTTACCTTTCCATTTGCCGCGATTTAGAAATAAGTGGCCGAGACGGGCCAACTCTCGAGCCGAAATGTGAACGTGTTTGTTATTATTTCCAGAACCTCCATTGACCACGATACCGTGCACCTTTCCGAAATCGCCCCAGTCCCACTTGTCGGGGTTCATCCCAATTGGGTCGGCGATTTTACGCTTGAACAGAGCCTCTATCGGTTCGCTGGCAATACGTGTCAGAACATTGGCGAACTGATTCATCGCCGAATCCCAGTAGGCATACTTCGAGCCGGGCGGTGCAAATAGCGGCTTGTCGGCCGGCTTGAAAGGAGTCAGGCTTGGGCCGTGTTTATAGCTGCCACGAGGCTCATCACCGATGGCGTAGTATCCAGATGTCATAGTTGTGAAATGCCGAAGCGTAACAGTCGGATAGGTTGCAGCCATGCCGGATATGTACTCCTTCGCCCGCGTATCCAGAGTCGTCCTGCCGTCATCAATAAGCAGGCCGAGCACCGTGCTGGTAAAAGACTTTGTGAGGGACCAGACACCGTGGACTTTGTCGATGTTTGTGCCTTTGAAGATCATATATCCGTTGCGTATAATGACCAGCTCCTTGACGCCATCTCGCCCGGAATTGTTCTTGAGATATGATATGGCGGCATTAAGCTTGGTCGAGTCTATACCTTGCGATTCAGGCGTCATCTCTTCCCAGTCTTTTGCTGGAAAAGTTACTCCTTTGCCGGCCTCAGCCTCCAGCGAAAGTGCGAGTAAAACAGCCAGTATAATTCGGATTATGTATTTAGACACAATTGTCATCCTCACTATTAGTAAACTTTCGCACTTTTTGTAAGCATTTAAGCTGCCGCAGCTAATGCTTCGATTAAGAACTCGAAATTTTTGTTATGTACGAACTTTTTACCGAACATACATTTAATTCTAACCCGCCAAAGTACA
>Ga0209979_1000384_pt1 | contig 62596 bp, 66 predicted proteins | sample AnhtaG_FD_183114 | JGI IMG/M metagenome (GOLD analysis project Ga0209979, IMG submission 183114) | Deep subsurface microbial communities from Anholt, Denmark to uncover new lineages of life (NeLLi) - Anholt_01485 metaG (SPAdes) (version 2) | ecosystem: Environmental > Aquatic > Marine > Oceanic...
CGGAAGGCTTCTCAAGTATGGGCATTGCCATAATCGCCGCAATATTCATTGCCTTATTGATACTTATCATCTCAATGCGATCAGTCCTGAATCCCCTTATTATCATGGTCAGCCTGCCACTGGCATCTATTGGCGCCATTCTGGGTCTGCTGATTTCTGGTTATACCTTGGGTATGTCCGGGATGATGGGCATACTGATGCTGGTGGGTATCGTACTCACCAACGCCATAGTTCTCATCGCCCTGGTAGTGCAATTGCGCAAGCAAGGTATGAGTACCTATGATGCTCTGATCGAGGGCGGACAGACTAGGCTGCGACCGATCCTCATGACGGCGCTAACTACAATGGTAGCTATGGTACCACTGGCCGTTGGAGTCGGAGCGGGTACTATTATAGCTGCGGAGCTGGCCGTAGTGGTTATCGGTGGACTTTTCAGTTCAACACTATTGACCATAGTGGTTATTCCAGTGATTTACAGTCTAGCCGATGGCCTACGCCGCAGCAGGCCGGCTGCGGTAACGACAGCGGAAGTCAGGTGTCCCAAGTGCGGCTCTGCAACAGTGGTAAGGACAGCAAAAAAGGGCCCGAATGCCGGTAGCAGATTCCATGTATGCACCCGCTATCCTGATTGCAAAGGAAAAGTACCGCTTTCAGACTAGGCTAGTTTTCAACTAACGGCGGATTTTATGCGCTGCTGATAGCCACGGATTTCATCATCCTGCAGAACTCTGGAATAATGACTGTGATCGACGTCTTTTTCGCCCTGGCCAGCACTCTGATCGTTTTGCCGACGCTCATCGTGTGGGTCGACTCCCGGCAGGATAGACGCCACCTGGCTCGTTCCCATCAGCGGGTCATAGTAAAGAGAAAGGTATAGTTCTGGCTCGCCATTGCGGACTTGCCTTTTCTGGTTCACCTTACCTTCACCACCCTGAAGGGTTGCCACTATACTAGTTGCTACTATACTATATATGGTCTAAAATGATAATCTATCTTCTGTGGGAGGATAGATGTCAGACATTGCCCGAAATATTACCGAACTTGTAGGGAATACTCCTCTCGTCAGGCTGAACAAGGTGAGCCGGGGGCTGGGTGCAGAGGTAGTTGCCAAACTAGAGTCCTTCAGCCCCCTTGCCAGCGTCAAGGACAGGATCGGGGTCTCGATGATTAATGCCGCCGAAGGGGAAGGCGCGATCAAAGAGGGCACTGTTATCATCGAGCCCACCAGTGGCAATACCGGGATCGCTCTGGCCTTTGTCTGCGCCGCCAGGGGCTATCGATTGATCCTCACTATGCCCGACACGATGTCCCGGGAGCGCCGCAGGCTGCTTAAGGCATTGGGGGCTGAGTTGGTGTTGACACCGGGAGCCGCGGGAATGAGCGGGGCGATCAGGGAGGCGGAGCGACTGGTGAAAAGTATCCCCGATTCCTATATGCCCCAGCAGTTCAGAAATCCCGCCAACCCACGGGTTCATCGCGAGACCACTGCCGAGGAGATCTGGAAGGATACTGAGGGGCGGGTGGACATTCTTGTTGCCGGCGTGGGCACCGGTGGGACGATCACCGGGGTAGCTGAGGTCATCAAGCAGAGAAAGCCGACCTTTCGGGCTATCGCTGTGGAGCCGGCTGCCTCGCCAGTACTCTCCGGGGGGAAGGCTGGCTCCCACCAGATTCAGGGCATCGGCGCGGGATTTGTCCCCGAGGTTCTTAATTTGGCACTCATTGATGAAATCATTGCGGTCGCCGATGAGGATGCGGCGGTGATGGCACGGAGGTTGGCCAGGGAGGAGGGGATACTGGCGGGCATCTCGTCGGGGGCGGCAACCTGGGCTGCAATAGAGGTGGCGAAAAGAAGGGAAAACAAGGACAGGCTCATCGTAGTGATCCTGCCCGATAGCGGGGAGCGCTATCTGAGCACCGGACTTTTTGGAGGTAATGAAGTTGCCTAATCCCTTAGGTATACTTGGGGAGGACCTGAAGACGGTTCTTGATAAAGACCCGGCGGCGAGAAACCACCTGGAGGTCATCTGCTGCTATCCAGGGCTGCATGCCTTATGGCTTCATCGGGTCGCCCATTTCCTATGGCGGCATAGACTCCGCCTCGCCAGCCGCTTGCTCTCCCAATTAAGTCGCTTCTGGACCGGGATCGAGATTCACCCCGGAGCTGCCATCGGCAGGAGGTTCTTCATCGACCATGGCATGGGAGTGGTCATCGGGGAGACCTCGGAGATCGGCGATGATGTGCTGCTGTATCAGGGTGTGGTCCTAGGGGGGACCACCCATGAGAAGCGGAAGCGCCACCCCACTCTCGGTAACAACGTGGTTGTTGGAGCGGGGGCCACATTACTGGGCGCAATTACCATTGGGGATGGGGCCAGGGTCGGCGCCGGCTCGGTGGTGGTGCAGTCCGTGCCCCCTGGGGCAACCGTGGTGGGGATCCCCGGGCGCGCGGTGACGGAGCGAGGGGGGCCAGCGGAGGCTCTGGAACATGGCAGATTGCCTGACCCGGTTAATGATGCACTCAGGCTTATCATTGCCGAGCAGTCTGGGCTGGCTGAGCGCCTGCGGCGTCTTGAGGAATCCCTCAGGATTCAGCAGGATGACGAAACCCCAGAGAAGCGGGGTGACGATCGTGGCATGGCTCACGGATAATTATTGATAATTTTGGAGGAAGAATTGATAAAAACCATCGCGGAGATAAATGAAAAGATTGGCAGGGGACAGGCGGTAGTGGTGACTGCCGAGGAGGTTATCGGCCTGGTGGCGAAGAAGGGTGTGGAGAGGGCCGCCCGGGAGGTGGACGTGGTGACCACGGGAACCTTTGGCCCCATGTGTGGTTCCGGCGCCTACTTCAACCTGGGGCACTCCAAGCCAAGGATAAAGGTGGGCGGCGGAAGGGCCTACCTCAACGATGTTCCCCTCTATACCGGGCTTGCCGCGGTAGACGTTTTTCTGGGCGCTACCGCTATTCCCGATGACGATCCCAGAAACAGAATTCACCCCGGCCCCTTCAACTATGGCGGCGGGCATGTCATTGAGGAGCTGGTAGCGGGGAAGGATGTGAGGCTGGTGGTATCCGCCTACGGCACAGATTGCTACCCAAGGAAAAGATTGGAAACCTGGATAAATATAAAAGACCTCAATGAGGCGGTGCTCTTCAATGTCAGGAATGCCTACCAGAACTATAATGTGGCGGTGAACCTCTCAGACAAGACCATCTATACCTATATGGGGGTGCTCAAGCCGAAACTGGGCAATGCTAACTACTGCTCGGCGGGGCAACTATCCCCTCTGCTCAACGACCCTTATTATAAGACTATTGGCATCGGGACCAGGCTTTTCCTGGGGGGTGGCATGGGATATATCGCCTGGCACGGCACCCAGCATAACCCCGATGCGCTGCGCTCCGCTGATGGGGTGCCTAGGAGAGGGGCGGGGACGCTGGCGGTGATCGGCGACCTGAAGCAGATGAGCCCCAGGTGGCTGGTGGGCACCAGCATGCTCGGCTATGGCAGCACCCTCACCGTGGGCATTGGGGTACCCATTCCCATCCTCTCCGAGGAGATATTACGCTACACTGCGGTAAAGGACGAGGATATCTTCGCCGCCATCGTGGACTACAGCGGGTCGTATCCGCAGATGAGCCCAGACGTCGTGGGGGAAGTAAGCTATGGCGAGCTAAAGAGCGGCCGGATATCGGTGAAGGGGAAGCAGGTGCCCACCGCATCGCTCTCGAGCTACCCAAGGGCGGTGGAGATCGCCAACTTGCTCAAGGATTGGATAATAAAGGGGGAGTTCCTGCTCAGCGAGCCGGTTGCGCCGCTTCCTGGGGTGAAGGAGGGGATCACCTTCAAGCCGCTCAAGGAGCGGCCCATAGAGGAGTAAGATTTTCTATTGGATCACTTACTTGAAAAATTTAGATTAGATGCAAAAAAATAGCGAGAGGTTGAAAAATGGCTATTTCTAAAAGGGTGGTATTGCACTTTCCGTCTCGCATGGTGGACCAGCCGATAATCTACCGGCTGGTCAGGGACTACAACCTGGTGCTCAATATCCTGAAGGCGTCGGTGACCCCCAAGGAGGAGGGGATCATGGTGCTGGAGCTCTCCGGCGCCCGCGCTGACTACGATGGGGGCATCCGGTATCTACAGGAGGCGGGGGTCAAGATTCAGTCATTGGGTCAGGACATCATGCGCAACGATGCCAGGTGCACCCATTGTGGGGCCTGTGTGGTTATCTGCCCCACCGGGGCCCTGGCGCTCGACTCCAAAAGCAGGATGGTGGATTTCGATGAGGACAAGTGCACCGCCTGCGAGCTATGTGTACTCGCCTGTCCCCCCAGAGCGATGGAGGTGTATTTCTAGTGGATCAGCCCAGGAACTACCGGCATTGGATCAAGGATGGGGATCTGGTCTCCTTTAATGTAACAGTTAAGGAAACAGACCTCTACCTTAGGGCACAAAGAAGTCTCAAGGAGGAGGCGCTAAAGGCGATCCTGGAATATCGCGACGCATTGGAGCGGTACATCGAGCATTACCCCCACTTCCTCACCGCCCTGGAGCCTCTCCCAGTGACGGAGGATGCTCCCCAAATAGTGAGGGAGATGGCGGAGGCGGCACATAAGGCCGGGGTCGGCCCCATGGCTGCGGTGGCCGGGGCCATTGCTGAGGGGGTGGGCCGGAAGTTAATGGCGCTCTCCCCGGAGGTAATCGTGGAGAATGGCGGGGATATTTTCCTTCACATACGGAAGAGGAGGACGGTGGGGGTTTATGCCGGGGATTCCCCGTTTACGGGAGAAATCGCCCTGGAGATCGAGCCCGAGGAAACACCTTTGGGGATTTGCACCTCCTCGGGAACGGTGGGGCCTTCTCTCAGCTTTGGCCGGGCCGACGCTGTTATTGTGCTCTCCCCATCCGCTGCCCTGGCTGATGCCGCCGCTACCGCCATCGGCAATTTGGTTAAAGAGGCCGGTGACATCCCGAAGGGTATAGCGTTCGCCCAGGGCATCGCCGGGCTGAGAGGGGTGGTGATAATAAAGGGGGATAAGATAGGGGTCTGGGGCCGGGTGAAGCTCTCAGGCGTCGAGGTGGGAGAAGGTGAAGGATAGGGCGCACATCGTCGTTTTCATAACGACGGCTACCGCTGAAGAGGCCCAGAGGATAGCCAACATCCTGGTTAGCGGCAGGAAGGCTGCCTGTGTGAACATCGTGCCACAGGTACATTCGAGATTCTGGTGGCAGGGCAAGATCGATTCCGCCGATGAAGCGCTGCTAATCGTTAAGACAAAGGCGGCGCGGTTGGATGAGCTTATTAGGTTGGTAAAGGAAAACCATAGCTATGAGGTCCCCGAGATCGTCGCCTTACCCATAGTGGGTGGCAATCTAGATTACCTCCAATGGCTCGATGACGAAACAGAGTAGAAGGTTTGAAATTTTTCCCATTTCACTTCTTGATAGGACGAATAAAGAGGGGTGGAGCGATGAACGTGATTCAAGCCATAAGGAGCCGCCGCAGCATACGGAAGTACAAGACCGATCCCGTTAGCGCGGAGGCGCTTGAAGCTGTACTTGATGCCGCCCGCTGGGCACCATCCTGGGCAAACACCCAGTGCTGCAGGTTAGTGGTAGTGGAAAAACCTGAAACCAAGACGAGGATAGCTGAGGCAATGAGCCCTACCAATCCCGCTCTGGATGCGGTGCGGAATGCACCGGTGCTGATTGTAGCCTGCGCGGAGCTGGGCAAGTCTGGCTTCAAGAGAGGAGAGGCTGTCACCGACAAGGGGGACTGGTTTATGTTCGATGTAGCGCTGGCTATGCAGAACCTGACGCTGGTGGCTCATGAACTGGGGCTGGGCACGGTGCACGTTGGCCTGATCGATGCTGAGAAGATCGAGGAAATCCTGCAGGTTCCTGAAGGGGCGCGAGTGGTGGAGTTGATCCCGCTGGGCTATCCTGCCGAGCAGCCCAAGGGGCCGGGGCGTAAGGAGCTTAGCCAGATCGTCTTTCACGAGAAATACGGGCAGCAGTGATCATGAAGTAGCGATTTCTCGCCATTTCTCACCCGTATGAGTATTTATTTCCCATATTGATCGTGCAATCCCGATATTTTAGCGATGTAGCGCCGTTTGAACGGAGTTCTACCCTTAGCTTAGCATGCCCCTGATTTCTTGGATTGCAGTGCCCACGAAAATAGAATCCCTAGGCCCATCTCAGCTTTTAGACTATCATTTCCCGCGATCATGAGCGAGACTCAAAGGCGGTGAAGCGGGAAGACGGTTCGCTTGAGCTCCGCCACCCCCTGCTCGGCGAATTCCCGTGCCTGCTCCCTTTCTTGAAAAGCGCCGTCGATAGTGAGCTTGTCCTCATCCCTTAACCTCTTCAGGCCGTAGCGCTCCTGAAATTCAGCGGGGATTTCATCGGGCCACTCGCGTTCCGCCATTACCCCATAGGCCAGCGTCCAGGCCCTGGCGACTTCTCCCATCTCGTAGCCACCGCCTCCCAGGGCGACCCATTTCGGGGCGAGACTTCTGAGCTCCTTAACTGCCTCGGTATATCCCTCCGTGGTGAGCATGAAGTGGGTTAATGGGTCGAGGTAGTGGGTATCGCAGCCAAGCTGGGTGACCAGCATGTCGGGCTTGAACCTCTCTACCAAGGGGGGCACGATCTCTCTGAAGGCCCAGAGATAGGTCTGGTCGTCGGTATAGGGGAAGAGGGGGAGGTTCACCGAGTAGCCCGTGCCCGCACCTTTGCCTATTTCGCCAACCCCGCCTGTGCCGGGGAAGAGGTATCTCCCCCACTCATGGAAGGAGATAGTGAGCACCCGATCGCTCTCGTAAAAGGCGTGTTGCACCCCATCCCCGTGATGGGCATCGATGTCCATATAGGCTATCCTGAGCCCCTGCTTAACCAGCGAGAGGATGGCGATGACCGCATCATTGAACACACAAAAGCCGGAGGCGTAGCCAGGGGCGGCATGGTGCAGTCCACCGGAGATATTGAAGGCCACATCCACCTCATCGCGGGCCACCAGCGCGGCAGCAAGTAGGGAAGCCCCCACTGCCATCGCGGAAACCTCATACATCCCCTCGTAAGGGGGATTATCGCCCGCGGCACTGAAATTAAAGGCGGCAGCATCCCCCCGCTTCTCTCCCCGGCTGAGGCTTTTCACCGCCTCCACATAATCCGCGGTGTGAAAGGAGAGGAGATCGGTCTCCTCAGCCATCTTAGGTGTCACCAAAAGGGAATCCTCAAAGGCGCCATAACATTGGAGAAGTTCATAGGTTAACTGGAGCCGGTTTGGTTGGAACACATGGTCCTTCCTGAGGACGTGCCTCGATTGGGCCTCCTCATAAACGAAGGCTGCCCTCCTCATTCCTCCGCCCCCATGAGCGTCTCTACTTCCTGCTTCATCCGCTGCCAGTGGGTACCTCGCCAGTAGATTCTGTGGCAGGCGGGGCACTGGAAATATTGGGATTGTGTCTTGAAGACATAGGGGGGCACGACATCCTGGACCTCGTCCTTGCTTCTGGGGACCAGCGGCTCATTGCACTCCAGGCAAAGGGTGAACTGCCTTTTTCGGTCTAGCTTCATCGCCCTCAACACCTGGCGCAATTGCGCCTTAGGGTTGTCATCCACGATGAACAGGGCCTTCACCCTGCCGCTGGTTACCACCCGCCGCAGCATGATCTGGGTGTCCTTGGTGAGGAGCACCCTCTTTTCCTTTAAGCCGATGGCGACGAGCTCCTCATCATCGATGTTATTGATAAACAGGGTGTCATAGCCCAGCATCCTGAGCCAGCGCGCCAGCTTGCCTGCGTTGGCGTCTACAATAAAGCTCGCTCTCATTTCGCTTTTTCGTCCCTACATATGACTGCTTCAGTTCAGTCGCTTGGCTAATATCTCGCAGGCTTTTTTGTCCTTCTCGCCTATTTCGCCCAGTTCGCTAAATGATAACCTTCATCCCCTCATAGCCCGGGGTTATCTTTGCCGCCAATTCTTTAGCCACCTGCGCCACCTCCTCCTTGATCTCACCCTCCACGTGGGGGCTCATGTGTACCGTGACGATGGGGGGCAAATAGCCCCTGACCCTCTTGAAATCTAAAAGCTCCTGCTTAAGCAGCCGCGGGGTGAGGTGTCCTGATTCTTGGGCGAAAGACTCGAACTTATCGGGCAGGGTCACCTCAGTGACGAGAAGCCCTGGCGACACCGCTTCCCAGAGAGATGAGGGATTTCTCCCGGTATCACTAGTGTAAAAGATGCTTTTTTTATCTGGAGTGGTAACCTGGTAGCCTATCGTGGGGACATTATGATGGTTCACTGGAAGGGGCAAAACAGCATATCCTTCTATGATCACCTCCCTATTTGGCTCGAGAGGGCAGAACTTGAGGGCAGGTTTCTCGGGGAACGGTTTGTTTCGGAAGTCCGGATAGAGCACCTCGTTTAAGAGGTGGGTGGAGATCACCTCAAGCACGCTATCCAGAGCGTAGATATTGATTGGACCCGACATATAGGCATTCATGCCGAAGGTGGCCAGGTCCCTGATATGATCGAAATGGCGATGGGTGATGAGGATAGCCTTTACCCTTTGCTGCGCCTCAAGGGAGAGGCTTGAGGTGAGGCTGCCGGCATCGATGGCGATAGTACGATCGATCAGGAGAGAGGTGAGCTTCGCGTCCCGAGATTCGCAGTTATGAGCGCCAAGGATCTCTAGCTCCATATTACCATACCTCCATAAATTATCAGCGTAGCTTTCTCACAGCTAACACGCTTAATCGAGAACCCGTAAAGGATTAAATTTGGTGTCATAGTCGTAGGTGTCGATACCCTCCTTCTTTTTCAAGTAGTTCACTACTGCATAGGTGAAGGGGGTCGCTACCGTTTCATAGCCTGTCTTCACCAGCCAGTGGGTCAGGATGGTGGTGCCTAAGAACCACCAGGATTGTGTCCCGGCGAAGGCGATGGTGATGAACACCAGGGAATCCAGCCCCTGCCCCACGATAGTGGAGCCGATGGTCCTGGTCCAGAGCCATCGCCCCCTGGTCTTGATCTTCATCTTGGCCAGGACGAAGGAATTGGCGAACTCACCTATGAGATAGGCGATAAAGGAAGCGCCAAGCAACCTCGGGGCGTAACCCAGGATAGTCTCGTAAGCCTCCTGATGTTCCCATTCTGAAGCTGGCGGTAGTAACCCGCCAAGCCAGATAGCAATGACCGCTATTAGGTTGCAGAAAAAGCCCAACCAGATAACCCTTCTGGCGTTGCGGTAGCCATAGACCTCGGTAAGGATGTCGCCGAAGATATAGCTTAAGGGGAAGATGATGATGGCGGCGGGCAGGTTGAGCCAGCTGATGGCTATGAGTTTGACAGCAATAATGTTAGCGGTGATGAGGCAGGTAATGAAGATGGCGGCGACCACTATGAAGCGCTGTGAGAACCTAGTTTCCACCAATATCCACCGTCGTGTCGAGGTCGCGCAATGTTTATCAGATCCATCGTTTGTAGCGGAAGTAGGCCAGCATGCCCCCGGAGACCCCTAGCGTTATCAGAATGATGAACAGAAAGGCTAAGGGGCTATCCTCGAAAGGAAGGGATACGTTCATGCCATAGAGACCTGAGATCACCAGCATGGGGAGGATAATGGTGCCCAGGATGGTGAGCATCTTCATCACTTCATTGGTGCGGTGAGAGAATAGGGAATCGCTGGTGGCATTGAGCCCCTCCACCACCTCTTTATACTCATCCAGCGTCTCAGAGATCTTGCTGACGTGGTCGCCGATGTCACCGAAGTAAACATCGAGATCCTCCCTGAGGAAGGGGTACTCCCTTACCTCCAGGGATTTGAGAATAGCAGGCTGGGGGCGAATGATGCGGCGATAGGCCATAATATCGCGCCTGAGGACGGAGATCTCCTGAACCGTATCCCGGGCGGGCTCGCTGAAAAGCCGGTCCTCTGCAGCCTCCACATTGGCGATGATCTTGTTCGTAATAGGAAAGCAGTAGTCCACCAGCCGGTCGAGGATGCGGTAAAGGAGATAGCCCGAACTGCGTGCCATATGCTCCTCCCGCGCCCGCTCATTCAGCTCGCAATCGTTGAATAGATTCGCAAGGGGCTTCAGTTCGCCAGAATGGACGGTTACGAGAAAGTCCTCACCTATAAAGACGGAGACCTGGCTGGGCGTGGTCACCCGCGCCTTTTCGTTGAATACCGGGAAGTGGAGCACCAGAAAAAGGTAGTTTTTATACTCATCGATCTTGGGGCGCTCGATCCTCGATAGGCAGTCCTCCAGGTCAAAAAGGTTAAAATAGTAGTTCTGAGCCAGATATTCCATGTCCGAACGGGTGGGTTTTTCGACGTTGAGCCAGGTGATCTTGCCCCACTTGACGGTCTCGATTTTTAACTTTTCATTATTTCTCTCTACCGCACTCATCTCATTCCACCTTGTCAACCAATTTTACCACAATCTGGGACAATGGCAAATTTTTCGTTCCCACGTATGCTGCTTCAGTTGTATCCTTTCTCTAATATAACGTATGAAATTTAGGGTTTATTAACCTTCAAGTTTGGTAACTAGGCCTATCAGACCCCCTCGTGTTAGGGCGGACTCGTAGATTTCTTATGTAGGTTGATTAATGTGTTAATGGCCCCTTAGCGCTTCGAGGATGAGCTGTGCTGCCCTCTTATCCAAGGGCTCGTTGTTGTTGCCACACTTGGGCGATTGGATGCAACTGGGGCAGCCGCTCTCACAGGGGCACTCTGAGATGGCCTTAAGCGTTGCCTGCCAGAGCTCCTCAATTAGTTCGAAGCCCTTCTCGGCAATGCCGATGCCGCCGGGGTAGGCATCATAGATAAATACCTGGGCGTTACCCGTGTCGGGGTGGGCCGGTGTGGAAAGGCCCCCGATGTCGTTTCTATCGCACAGGGCGAACAGGGGTAGGAGGGCGATGGCGGCGTGCTCGGTGGCATGAAGCCCCCCGGCGAGATCAAGCCCCCTTGTAGCAAGCTGGGGGATAACATGCCGCGGTATATCGAACCAGAGGGCGATGGTGGGGAAGGTCTGTGATGGCAGGTCTAGTGGCTCTTCCCCTATAACCTCCTCGGTGAACTGTCTCCGCTTTCTGAAGCCCACTACTGTGGTGGTCACCGTCACTTCGCCCAGGTGGACACGCACCCCTCCTACTTCCTGCCCCCGATTCACCCTAGAGATCGATAGGTCGGTAGTGTCTTTCGTTTGGGTATAGTAATCGGCGTCTATGGGCCGGGCATAGGCAGTGCGCGATGAGATGTCCAGCTCGCTGACCAGGTAGGCTTCTCCCTGGTGAAGGTAGATGGCACCGGGGTGGATCTGGAAAAAAGCCACCGCCGCCTCCACTGTCTCTAGCTCCCCATATCCCTGCGAGATATCGACCACGGTGTAGCGGTCGGAGGAGGCGGAGCGGATGTTAACCTCATTGGCCGGGTACGTGACGCGGGGCGAGGGGTACCACCTCCCCTGGCGATTCCTGAGCAACCCCTCATCCAGGAGCTCATCCCTTACCTTGGCGAAGCTTGTGCTAAAAATTTCCCCATCTCTATCATCCAGGGGGCGCTCCCAGGCGGCGCATAGGAGATGGTGCTTCAGGATATAGGGGTTAGCCTGATTGATGAGGACATGTTCGTAACTTTTACCGAAGAAGGCCTCTGGATGGCGCATGAAATACTGGTCCAGGGGGTTATCCAAAGCGATGAGGAAGCTCAACGACCTTTCCCTTCCCCGGCCACTCCTTCCCGCCTGCTGCCAGGTGCTGGCGATGCTCCCCGGATAGCCAGTGAGCACTGTGGCATCGAGGTTGCCAATATCAACCCCAAGCTCCAAGGCGGTGGTCGCCACTACTCCCAAAAGCTCGCCCTCGAAGAGCTGGCGCTCGATCTGACGTCGCTCGTCAGGGAGGTAGCCAGCGCGGTAAGGTTTTATTCTTTGGGCCAGCTCCGCTCTCTCCTTCGCCAATTGATCCCTGGCATAAATATAGATAAGCTCGGTGAGCTTTCGCGACCGGGTAAAGGTGATGGTGCGCCGCCCCTCGCTCACCAGCTCGGTGAACAGCAAGGTAGCCTCGGTATTAGCGCTGCGCCTGGTTGCCCCGGCCCGGTCAATGATGGGGGGATTCCAGAAGACGAAATCTTTTCCTCCATAGGGGGAGCCATCCTCATCGATTACCTCAAAGGGAAGCCCTACCAGCCGCTCGATATGCTCACCGGGGTTGGCAATGGTGGCCGAGCAGCAGATAAACTGGGGGTTTGCCCCATAGAGGGCGCAGAGACGCCTCAGCCGGCGCAGCACATTGGCCACATGTGAGCCAAAGATGCCCCGATAAACATGGGCTTCATCCACTACTACATAGCGAAGCTGGCGTAGAAACCTTGACCAAGACTCGTGGTGGGGCAGAATACCCAGGTGAAGCATATCGGGGTTGGTGAGCACCAGCCGTGCCGATCGCTTGATTTCGACCCGCTCCTCTGGCGGGGTATCGCCATCGAAGATGGCACACTCCAGTCCTGGGAGGAGAAGTGGGGAGGAGAGTTGGGGGATAGCGAAAAGCTCTCGTAAGCCCCGGAGTTGATCCTGCGCGAGCGCCTTGGTGGGGAAGAGATAGAGAGCACAACTCCTCCTTTCTCTTAGCGCCCTATCCAGTACGGGCACATTGTAGCAGAGGGTCTTGCCGCTGGCCGATGGGGTGACTACAAAGACATTCTTCGCCGAGCGGGCGGCGTTTATCGCCTGGGCCTGGTGGCTGTAGAGGGGTAGCAGGTGTGCCGCCTCCAGGTAGCTATGGAGCGTGGGGTGGAGGGGTTCCGCCAGCTTGCCATAGCTTGGCTGGCGGCTGGCTATCTGCGCGACATAGGCAATCTGATTCTTGTAGGAGGGGTGTTCTTTAAGGTGATCCAGAAAGGCTAAGGTTTCCATTTTAAAGGGCGTGGATGATCTCTATCTCGTAATCGAGCATTTCCACATCAAACTTGCTCTTTTGGATGAAATCTACCACCTTTGATAGGACCTCGTTGGCATGCGGCCCGCTGTTGCTGACGCAGGTTATCCCCAGGGTGAGGAGTTGCCAAAGGTCCTGATCATCGACCTCGGCTATAGAAACGTTATACCTGTTTTTCACCCGCTCAATGATCGGCTTGGAAACCTGTCGCTTTCCTTTGAGGGAATCGTTCTCTGGCAGGCGAAGCCTTACCTTGCAGACACCGATATTCATCACACCCTCCAGGATAAGAAAAGCCGGGACGTGTATTAGTGGCGTCTCGGCTTTCAAGAAATAGGAGCGTTAGCGACTACTTCTCATCTTGGCAAAGCATTCATTACAGTACACCGGTCGATCACCCCTGGGCTCAAAGGGAACCTCGCACTCCTGGCCGCAAGCGGCGCATACTGCGGCATGCATCTCCCGGGCTTCACCAAAGCGACTGCGCCGCCTCTCCAAGCGACACTCCTTGCAGCGAGTGGGTTCGCTCTGCAGCCCGCGTGACAAGTAGAATTCCTGCTCACCAGCAGTGAATGTGAACTCTCTACCGCAATCACGACACACGAGAGTCTTGTCCTGGAAAGCCATATCGAACCTCCTTCCTATATTCTGTGGCTACCTCTTGTCGATACAGCTTCAACACTTGGTTTGTCGGCTTGATAGAGCTTACTTGTACCGAAACAAACCACTAACCCGTCTGTCCGGGGTCGTGATGCCGAAACGCCAATCTAGGTCCACCTGAAAATAGTATACACCAATGGTTCGGCTTGTCAAATGCAATAGCTATATATAACCTTGTTTGGCTTATCTTCACCATGTTACAATAGAGGGTTACCGAACGCATCGCCGATGGGGCAGTGGTCATGCCGCTGGATACAATATTCGTTAAAGGGGCCCGAGAGCATAACCTGAAAAATATCGATGTCGCCATCCCCAGGGATAAGCTGGTGGTGATCACGGGCGTCTCAGGCTCGGGGAAAAGCTCGCTGGCCTTTGATACCATCTACGCTGAGGGGCAGCGCCGTTATGTCGAATCGCTATCCGCCTATGCCCGCCAGTTCCTTGGTCGGATGGAGAAACCAGATGTAGACTATATCGAGGGGCTCAGCCCGGCCATATCCATCGACCAGAAGGGGCCAGGGAGAAATCCCCGTTCCACGGTGGGCACGGCAACCGAAATCTATGACTATCTGAGATTGCTCTTCGCTCGGGTGGGTCACCCCCACTGCCCCAATTGCGGGCAGGAGATCTCACAGCAAACGGTGCAGCAGATCGTCGATGCGCTGCTGGAGCTTCCCCCTCAGACCAGGATTATGATCATGGCCCCTTTGATCAAGGATCGCAAGGGGGAGCATCAGGGAGTGTTTGAGGACCTGAGGAAGGCGGGGTATGTGCGGGTCAGGGTCGATGGGCGCGTCTGTGACCTCTCCGAGGATTTCGACCTGGATAGATACAAGCAGCACACCATCGAGGCGGTGGTCGATAGGCTGGCCATCGAGGGGCGGGAGCAACAGGGTCGCCTCGCCGATTCCGTGGAGACCTCGCTCAAGCTGGGGGGTGGGGTGGTGCTGGTCAAGGTCATCGATGGGGAGGAGCTTCTGTTTTCGGAGCACTTTGCCTGCGTGCGCTGCGGTATCAGCCTGGGTGAGATCGAACCCCGAAATTTCAGCTTCAATAGCCCCCACGGTGCCTGCCCAGCATGCACCGGGCTCGGGGTAAAGATGGAGATTGACCCTGATTTGGTCCTTACTAATAAGGAAATCTCCATAGCCGAGGGGGCGATTCGCCCCTGGGGTTGGTTTTCCTGGCACTCCAGCCAACTGGAGTCGCTGGCGCGACGCTACGGCTTTTCGCTTCACGTACCTGTTAAAGAGCTAAGCGAGCGCCACCTAAACCTTATCCTCTATGGCGAGGAGGGGGAGCTCGTTAGGCATCGAAACCGCTTTGGCCGGGTTCGGGGGTATTTCACCGGTTACGAGGGGGTGATCCCATATCTAGAGCGCCTCTACCGGGATACCGAGTCCGACCGTACTCGCTGGGACATCGAGCGTTATATGACCTCACATCCCTGCCCCGTATGCCAGGGGCAGCGACTTAAGCCCGAGTCCCGTGCGGTAACTATCGCGGGCCAGAACATCGCTCAGGTTAGCGCGATGTCCATTGAGCAGGCAGTGGCGTGGCTCGGGTTACTGGGCGGAGATGGAAAAGGAAAGCCACTACTCAGCGAGCGCGAGTTACTCATCGGCCGCCAGATCCTCAAGGAGATCAGCGCCCGCCTCGGCTTCTTAAAAGATGTGGGTCTCGATTACCTCACCATCGACCGTGGCTCAAGCACTCTCTCCGGCGGCGAGGCGCAGCGCATACGCCTGGCTACCCAGATCGGCAGCGGCCTCATGGGGGTGCTCTATATTTGCGATGAGCCTACGGTGGGACTCCATCCCGCCGACGACTATCGCCTCATCGAGACCCTGAAGAAGCTGCGGGACCTGGGCAACACCATCATGGTGGTGGAGCATGATGAGGCGATGATGCGCGCCGCTGACCACATCATCGATATGGGCCCCGGCGCTGGGGAGCACGGTGGGGAGGTCGTGGTCACGGGAACCATCGCGGAGATCATGGACTGTCGAGGTTCCAGCACTGGCGATTACTTGAGTGGTCGAAAGGAGATTTCACTCCCCAAAGAGCGCCGCCCCGGCTCGGGGGATAACCTTATCATTAGGGGGGCGCGTCAGAACAACCTCAAGGATATCGATGTCCCTATCCCTCTGGGGAGGTTCGTTTGCATCACTGGCGTATCAGGGTCGGGAAAGAGCACCCTCATTGACGAGATCCTCTATAAGAAGCTGGCCCAGATATTCTACAAGGCTAAGGACCGTCCTGGGGAGTGCGATGGCATCGAAGGGCTGGAGCACATCGATAAGGTGGTGAATATCGACCAGTCGCCCATCGGGCGCACCCCGCGCTCCAACCCGGCAACCTATACCGGTACCTTCACCCCGATTCGTGAGCTCTTCGCCACCGTGCCCGATGCTCGCGTACGCGGCTATCCCCCGGGGCGATTCTCGTTCAATGTTAAGGGTGGCAGGTGTGAGGCCTGTCGGGGTGGTGGCTATATCCAGATAGAGATGCAGTTTTTGCCCGATGTCACCGTCCCCTGCGAGGTTTGCAAGGGGAAGCGCTATAATCGCGAGGCGCTGGAGATCCGGTTCAAGGGGAAGAACATCGCTGAGATTCTGGAGATGAGTGTTGCGGAGGCTCTCTCGCTCTTTGAGCATTTTCCAAAGGTGAAAAGCAAGCTGGAAACACTGAAGGATGTTGGACTGGGCTACATCAAGCTGGGGCAGCCGGCAACCACCCTCTCTGGAGGCGAGGCGCAGCGGGTAAAGCTCGCCACCGAGCTTTCCAGGCGCTCGACGGGGAAGACGCTATATATCCTCGATGAGCCGACTACCGGGCTCTCCTTCGAGGATGCCGCCGCCCTGCTTCGGGTGCTCCATCGCCTCGTCGACGGGGGCAATACCGTAATCCTCATTGAGCACCATCTCGATATGATCAAGAACGCTGACTACCTCATCGACCTCGGCCCCGGTGCGGGTGATCGCGGGGGGTATGTCATCGCCACGGGAACGCCGGAGGAGGTCGCTCAGGAGGATAGCTCCTTCACCGGGCAATACCTGAAGGGGGTGCTTGAAAAACACGCCGACAGGGTGGAGGTGGCTCAAGCATGAGGAGGTTCGAGATGGTCAGAGATGTAGAACAACCTGTCTCGGGGATAGTGACCGGTAAGTTCATGAAGAGGACATATGGCCTCAGGGAGTTCTCTGCGGATATATCCTTTCTAACAAAGAACATAAGGGACGTCAGACGGGTAATGAGGGAAAAGCTGATACCCAGTGCCCTCAGGGAAAGGCTTATGCTCTCGGTCACCTCTGTGTATGGTTGCCGCTATTGTTGCTGGGTTCACACTAGAGAAGCCCTGCGGAGTGGGATTGAGCAAGAGGAGATCGCCAGGCTTCTCGCTGGTAGCATGGACAACTGCCCCGAAGAGGAGGCCATAGCATTGCTCTATGCCCAGCACTGGGCCGATTCCAATGCCAGCCCAGACCCTGAAGCTACCAGAAGACTGGAGCAAGCATACGGGGATGAAAAGGCGGAAGCAATAAATTTAATACTGCGTATGATCCGGGTTGGCGACCTTTCGGGCAACACCTGGGACCGCGTTCTATACCGGGTCTCCTTTGGCAGGTGGGGGAATAGGCTGGATGCACTCGATAGTATATTCTAACCTTAACCCGAGGACAATGGCAGCATTTGCTCAACCAATTAAGCGTCGAAGCCATGAAGAAGAAGGTGGAGAGCGAAGGAAATGAATAGGGACGATGCCCTAGCCTCCATCGAGGCTAATGTGGAGAATCGGAACCTCATCAACCATATGCTGGCCACCGAGGCGATCATGAGGGCGCTGGCGAGACACTTTGGCGAGGATGAGGAGGAGTGGGGGCTTGCCGGACTGCTCCATGACATCGATGTCGAGCTCACCGAGGGGGACATGCGTGCTCACAGCAGGCTGGGGGCGGACATCGCTGGGGAGCTTGGCGCTTCGGAGGAGATGGCGCAAGCCATCCTGTGCCACAATGAGGCCCATGGCATCCCCCCTGAAACCCAGCTTGCTAAGGCCCTTTTCTGCGCCGACCCCCTCACCGGGCTCATTGTTGCCGGCGTCCTGGTGCGCCGGGACAAGAAGCTTGAGGGGCTCACCACCAGGTCGCTGATGAAGCGCTTCGGCGAGAAGAGATTTGCTGCCGGGGCAAACCGTGAGCAGATCGCCAAGTGCCGCGAACTCGGCCTCGAGCTTGAGGAGTTCATCGAGCTGGGGCTTGAGGCGATGAAGGGCATCGCCGAGGAATTGGGGTTGTAACTCCGCGCCATTACCCGGCCTTTACTTAGATAGATGGGATGTGGTATAAGATGCATGGGGGATACTGGGCGGATTAGGCAAAGCCAAGAGTTCGACTATTTGGAGGTTAGGCGAAATTCTGGCATAAGTGTTCAACAAATGGGGATAACAGGGAGGTTAAAATGAACATCTACGTAGGTAATTTGTCACACGAGCTCACCGAAGAGGAGTTGAAGGAGGCCTTTGAAGCCTTCGGGCAGGTTGAATCCGCTAAAATCATCACGGACAGGTATAGCGGCGTAGCGAGAGGATTCGGATTTGTGGAGATGCCCACCAAAGCTGAAGCCGAGGCTGCGATCGCTGAACTGAACGGCAAGGAGTTGAAAGGACGAACGCTTACCGTTAATGAGGCTCGCCCTCGCACCGAAGGCCCTCGAGGTGGGGGACAGCGCTGGTAAATAGTCCTCAGATTTAACAGATTCATAATAGAACTTCTGCTGATACGGTCTTTGCGGTATATTCGTTTTGCCTGAATGCTTCGCTCTTCGAAAAGCTGAGGGGTGGGGGGGGCTGTAAGGCGGACTATATGAACCGCGGTTCGCCTATTACGCTGTTGGTAGAAATTCACCCGCCACTTGAATGTATCCGGGCGGTATGAAAACTACCATAGGGCAAGCGGGTACGCATAGGGATGGAGGTCGGGCCACCGCAGCGCAACATCTTCGACCATTAGGCCGGAACGGAGATGTTGAAAGGCGAAGAGGCAAGTGGAGATGTATCACTTTGTCACCAAGTGGTTCTTCCGGGCCCCATTCGAAAGGGTGTGGGAAGCGGCCAAAGACGTGAAGGCTTACTCTACTTGGTGGCAGGGCATGAAAAGGCCTACAATCCGTGGCCTGGAGCCCAAACTGCAACTTGGCTCAGTGGTAGACTGTGAGGTAAAAGGGTCACTGCCGTACACCCTTCGCTTCTCGATAGAGGTCACCGCTTTCAAGTCACCCAACATGATGGAGATCAAGTCATCGGGGGATCTGGTGGGCGGGGGGAAATGGGTGCTGGAAGCCCAGGCCGGTGGAACGGCATCCACCTTCTACTGGGACGTGGGGACCACCAATCCGATCCTCAATATCCTGGGTAAAATACCCTTCGTCAGAGCCATGCTGGAGAAAAACCACGACGGTGTAATGGACAAAGGCTATCGAGTCCTGAAGTCTAGGCTAGAGGGATAGAGTGGATGGCCCTGCTGCTGGCGACGATGCTGGTTGGTGGTTCCGCTGGCGGGCGAGACGCCCTGCAAGTTATTTGTCTGCTGGGTGGTGCGGGGAGTCACTTTATGCGAGCCGGGCAAATTCTGCGCTACCTTCGGTCGCTTGACCTGACGTCGCCTGACATCGTGTGTGTAATTCGCTCCGCTCATCCAAATGCTTTGCACCTTGCAAAGCTGAGGAGCTGGGGCTATAAAGTGGATTGGGTAAATTCTGGATTCGTGTATATGGCTGTTATGCGCCGTTTCATCGAAGAACCATGATAAAGAAGAGTGGAGATGAATACCGCTTGGCAGCAGGAGTTGATTGAACTATTTCGTGGGGCGCCGATAGCAAGATTTTTTGGTATGACCCTTTCATACGATGAGCAAGGACATGCTCATTTCAATCTCCCATATAATCCAAATCTTGATCACGCAGGGAAGGGTATTCATGGGGGAGTAATGGCTACCCTGTTAGACAATGCTGGTTGGTTTGCGGTAGCAGCTCAAAAGGAGGGGGTTTTGGTTGTTACAAGCGAATTTAAGGTTCATTTATTGTATCCAGTGAAAGAAAGCGAACTTCATGCAGAGGGATGGGTAGTGAAGTCTGGTAAGCGCATTTCCGTAGCTGAGATGCGAGTGTCGGCTTCCGATGGAGAGCTTGTTGCTATTGGAACAGGAACATATGTTACCATGGAGGGTGTTTCCATGTGGGAAATTGGGAGCAATGCTCCATGATTTTTGCACTTGCAATGGCACATAACAGCGTGTTTGCGTTTCGCTTCGCGAGGCTAAGAAGCCGGGGCTGTAAAAGCGGTATAATTGAGATTGCGAAAGGGGGAGAAGAATGAGCGAAGAGAAGAAGAGTGGTACAGGCATTGAGCCTAATATTGCCGGACTGCTGTGTTATGTGCTGGGGTGGGTAACCGGGCTGGTTTTTTTCCTGATAGAGAAGGATGACGAGTTTGTCCGCTTTCACGCCATGCAGTCCATCATTTTCTTCGGTGCCGTAACTGCGGTTATGATCGTTTTTGGCATTTTGGAGTGGATCCCCTTCATCGGTCTTCTATTCGTTGTGTTGACGGCGCTTATGGGGCTTTTTGCCTTTGTGATGTGGATCATATTGATGGTGAAGGCCTATCAGGGGGAGCGCTACAAGCTGCCGGTGGTCGGTGAAATGGCCGAGAAATACTCGGCAAAGCGATAGTTGCAACCAACCAGCATCGGCGTCACTATAATAATGGAGAGGGAGGCGGATACCTGATGTCCGCCTCCCTTCGCTTTCCTGAATGCTTCACACTTCGCAAAGCTAGGCGCTGGGGCCATAGATCAGATTAGGCGAAACCATAGTTCGTCTATATGGCTGTTATATTCAATTGACAAACGTGGGTGGCTTTACCCAAGATATATTATATATTTAAGCTATACGGATATGGATAATAGTTGCCCTAACAATAATGCATCATACTAAAATGCAGAAGCCTAAGGTGAAAAAGATGTCTAGGAGCAGCACCCGACAAGCTAGTACTCAAAGACTGTTGGCTATCTGTGGCATTATTGCCCCGATCTTATATGCAATCGTGGTGATCATTCTAGGTCTCCTTCGACCAGGCTACGATCATATTGCGCAGTCCATGAGCGAACTCGGCGAGGTCGGTGGTCCAAATGCCATAATAATGAATACAGCAGGATTCGCTTTGTTAGGCGCATTGATGATCGCCTTTGCCTTCGGACTTCACCGCGGCATAAGCGAAGGTAAGGGCTCAAAAATTGGTCCTGCCTTGGTAGCTTTGAGCGGCGCCGCGTTGGTGATGGCTGGAATCTTCCCTTGTGACCCTGCCGGTGTGGATATATCAATGGTTGGGATTACGCACTATGTTTTCGTCACAATATCCGCATTTGCCATGATACTTGCTCCTCTAGCCCTCTCCCCAAGGTTAAGGAGAGACAGACTATGGCAGAGCTATGTAGCCTACTCACTGATAACCGTAGTCGTGGTGGGAGCAATCTCTGCTCTGTTTATAATTACTGTGTATGGATTCAATGTTTTCGAGCCATGGAAGGGGGTGCTACAAAGAGTCTCAATGGTGGTGCCGCTCCTTTGGATGGAAGTCATGGCGATCCGGCTACTACGTCTATCATAGGTACTATGTATGATTTCTTCTGGCTACGTTCATCAACTTCTCCGCACCTCAGTTCCTTGCGGTGCTCGACCTTGATTGAGCTCAGGGAATATAAAACGGGCTTTGTGGCTCACTCCGTGAAGCCAAAGCCCATTACCGCTTCTTCACCGGGAAACGGATCTCGGTGAGAAGCTCCTCAGGCGCGATCTTCCCTGGGTCGCTGAGGTAGACTTCCTCTGAAGGGCCCACGATCTCGTATCCGTTCTCCGCGATCCATCCTGCAAGCGCGCCATAAGTAGTCCCCACCTGATCATAAGGCCCCTTATGCATCGTGGCAGCCACCTCGGCAGCTTCCACCTTTTTAATGCCAAGGCCACGCTCATCGGGGCCGCTTGGGGTGACATCCCCGGCTATGGGGCTGCGCAGTTCCCACAACAGTTCCTCGTCGGGAACCTGTCCCGGGGCATTGAAATAGACCCCCACCGGTGGGCCAGTGGGCACATAGCCTTTCTCCCCGATCAGGCCGTAGAGCTTGCCAAAGGTCTCGCCTATCAGGCTGTAGGGCCCCTTCATTGAGACGAAAGCCGCCATCATCGGCTCTGTTTTTTTAACCGTTACCTCGATTGCCATTTAACCCTCCTTAGAGCAGTGTAGCCAAGATTAAGCCTAAAACCACCCCATTGTCAATTTCTAGCTCACCTCGATCATCGAGCCCTCCGCCGTCTTGCTCACCTCGATGCGCACCGGGAAGGCGTCCTTGAGCTCCTCGATGTGGGTGATCACTAAAATCTTCTCAAAGTCGTCTTGAATCGAGTTTATTGCCTCCACCAGCCGCTCCCGGCCGCTGGAGTCCTGGGAGCCAAACCCCTCATCGATGATCAGCGTGGGAAGGGGTGCGCCGGCGCGGCGTGCCAGGAGTTTTGAGAGGGCGATGCGCAGGGCGAAGTCGATGCGAAACGCTTCACCACCGCTGTACATCTCATAGCGGCGTGTGCCCAATTCGTCCGATATGTTTATATCGAGGGTTTCCACAGTCTCTTCCTTTTTGGTCTTGTAAGCTCGCTGCGTTTCCATCTTCACATTCATCCGGTTATCGGTCATCCGGGCAAGCAACCTGTTGGCCTCCTCCTCGATCTCAGGGAGCGCCGTATCGATGATGAGCGCCTGAATCCCCTTCTTGCCAAAGGCAGCGGCCAGCTCCTGGTATATCTTCTCTTCCTTGGAGACATTCTCCAACTCAGCCATCTTCTCCCCTCTGCTCTGCTCCAGGGAGGCGCAGCGCTCCAGTTTCTCCTGGGCCGCTCCCAATATCTGACGACTATGTGACTGCCGCCGCGTTAGCTCATCGAGGGCCTGCTGCGCCGTGCTCAGGCTGGCTTCCAGCTCGGGGAGGATGGCAAGCTCCGCATTAAGGGAATCCCGCCGTTGAGTATCGGCCTCGAGGATGGAGCGCCAGCGCGCCAGGTCTTCCTCAGCTTTGGCCAGTGCTTTTTGTTCCTTGGGCAGGGAGCTTTCCGCCTCACTGCGGTCTTTCTCAAGGGTCTCCGCCCGCAGCTCCCACTGAGCCCGCCCCTCCTTTATCGTCCGCTCCAGTTCGCTTATCTCCCGCTTCAGGGCGTTTGCCTCCGTTTCCAATCCTCGCGCTTCATCCTCATTGGAGCGAAAGAGCTCTTTCTTCTCCTGCCCCTGAGCTTCGTAGTTTGACATAATCCTCTCTCGCCCCTCTGTTCCCAGTTCTGTTCCGCACAAGGGGCACCTCGCCTCCTCCTGGGACAGCATGTCGAGCTTCTCCTTGAGCTCCTTCATCTCTTCCTTTAAGCGGGCATTGGTGGAGGTGAGATGGTGGATTCGATTGGAGGTTTTTTCATACTCCCCCCTCCTCCCTCCTAACTCGCTTTCCTGCTTGGCCAGCTCCTCGAGGTGAGCGCGGGCTTTGGCCAGCTCCTCCTCGTAGTCCGTGAGTACTTTTTCGTACTTTTCCACCCGCTGGTGGTGATCTCGAACCTGATTCTCGAAAGAGCTTATCGCTTCCCCTACCTGTTTGATGCGACCCTCTATCTCCCCCTGTTGTTCTTTCTTTAAATCGAGTTCGTTCTTTTGCTTTGCCAGGGCGTTGACCTTGTCCGCCCATCCCCTCCGCTCCTTCTCTACTTCGGCGATTGCCTCCCCTACCTCGCGGAGCTGAGTCTCGTACTCCGCTTTATTCGCCAGCTCAGCTTCTATACGCTCGATTTCACTCCGCAGGACGTTTCCCTGTGCCTCCCTCTGCCTGGCGTAATTTTTCGCCAGTTTCTCCAGCTCATCGTAGCTGGACAGGCCCAGGATGTTGCCCAGGATTTCCTTACGTTTATAAGGCTCCTTTTTGGTGAACTCGTCGGCGTGGCCCTGGAGCAGGAATACGCTGTTGATGAAGGTATCATAGTCCATATGCAGGATTTCGATGATCTTCTGCTCCGTCTCTCGAATAGAGTTTCCAGCGATCGACCTGAAGCCCTGGTCTGCAGCTATCTGAAGGTCGAGAATGGGATGCCCCGCTCGGTTTGCCCTTGGTTTCGTCCGCTTGCGGATTACCCGATAGCGCTGCTGGCCTTTTTGCAGAATAGCGAACTCGAACTCCACCTCCATCTCCGTTCTTCCCAGGTGGATCAGCTCGTCATCGGTTTTTGCCCGCGCCTTTCCCCAGAGCGCCCATGTCATTGCATCAAGGAGCGCCGACTTCCCATTGCCGTTATCCCCGCAAAGACAGGCCACATGAAGCCCTTCGAAGGAGAGCTCCCCCTCCCGATAGCACATGAAGTTTCTGAGCGCAAGTCTAATGGGGATCATGTTTTGCCTCCTCTGATGTCGGTGTCGCTAAAGGAATTACGTTATAAGCGATAGCTTTTACCTACCTGTGGTATCTCGACCATCGTACCGGGCGGAGCAACGAAAAGCTCCGGGTGCTCCGTATGAATGGGGAAAACCAGCTTCGGGTTTATCTCCTCGATCAGGCTTTTTATCTCCGGCCCTGAGGCATGACCGGAGGCGTGGATCTGCTCATAGGGGTAAAGGCCGAAATGTTTCAGCCAGTTCTCCACCCTGACCAGTTCAATCTCTCCCTCATCATCGAAGGGCTCGGTGACCGAGCGAATATAACACGAACCTTCATCTGGCCTGATGTTGATAAGATCCACGAGATCGAAAAAATCGATCCTGACGATGAAATCGCTCTGATGGCGGTGAATATCATCGCAGGTAACCCGATTGGGGTAGCTTAAAAAATCCCGTGCCCAGGCGCTATACTCCTGATCGACTATGTTTTGCGGATAGTGGGGCTTGTTGATTAACCCCCAGTTTTTCCTATCGATGTAGATAACGATGTTACCATCGCCTAGGGAAGGTGCGGCGGCGTCGGTGCCCTCCAGTTGTTTTACTAAATATGCCTGTTTCAGGCTGAGCGCCAGCTTTCGCCCGCTGGCCCGGGCCACCTCATAGAAGCTTCTCAACCGCTCGATGTCCTTCCACGGATAGTTGGCGATGACTAGGTTTTTCGTCTGGTTCACCACTTTCGCTACTCTCTCCTGGACATCCTGCTCGGTAAAGCTCTCGGTTTCATCGAGGCGTGTCCCCTCGCAGATGAGGGCGAGGGGCTTGACTGTAGCGGCTCGTGCCACAAATCCTCTCGTTAGGTCGCCTCCATAACCGTGGAACCTGAGATCACCGGTATAGGCGATCACCCCCTGTGGTGTGTGAACTAAAAAGCCCAGCGCCCCAGGGATAGAGTGATTTACCGCCATCGCCTCAACAGTCAAATCGCTGACAACAACCCGCTCACCTGGCGCGAGCGCTCTGAAATCCCGTGCCACCTTCGTCTCTTCGCTCTTGGGTTTCATCATCCCTTCACCCGTTTTTTTTGGCCTCAGCGTAAAGGTCTCCTTGAAGTTTAGGAATTCGTTGAACCCGCTGCTGGAGGTATCCTCCAGGGATGCAAGGATGCGTTTCGTTACCTCAGAGGCGTAGATTGGGATATCCGAGCGCAGAAAGTGTATATAGTTGGCATGGTCAGCATGGGCGTGGCTCAAGAAAACCCCATCGTAGGCGGCACCGGGCGAGGTTGGCATGTCAGCGTGGGCTAAATAATCTTGCCGGTAGAAGCCTGCCATATCAGGTAGCGGGGGCAGGAGACCCATCTCCAGGAAATCGACCACCCCGTTATATTTTTTAGGCTGGAGGAATTCATCAAAATACAAGCCCGACTGTTTAAAACTCATGCCGAAGTCAAGCCAGATTCGTTTACCCCCATCTTCCAGGAGGATCTTGTTGCCGCCGATTTCCCCGACGCCGCCATGAAAGGTGAGCGAAGTCATAATAACCCCCGCCGGTAACTGTCTCTATTCTAGCACAGCCGGGCCAGGGGCTTATAGCTTGATTAATGGCGCTACGCCAATTAGAATGGTGTTGGTCAGAGGTGACTCATGTTCCAGGTTTTATCGGAGAGGCTGGGGAGCGTTTTTAAGCGGCTGGGGAGCAAGGGCCGGCTCACCGAAAGGGATGTCGATGAGGCGCTCCGGGAGGTGAGGCTGGCGCTCCTGGAGGCTGACGTTAACTTTAAGGTGGTGAAGGAGTTTATCGCCACATTGCGGGAGCGCTCCCTGGGTGACGATGTGCTGGAAAGCCTTACGCCGGCGCAGCAGGTGATCAAGGTCGTTAATGAGGAGCTTACCTCCATTTTAGGGGGAGCTCCCAGCCACCTGGCATCGGCTAGCCGCCCCCCGACGATAGTCATGCTCGTCGGGCTTCAGGGCTCGGGGAAAACAACTACCGCGGCAAAGCTGGCGCTGCACCTGAAGAGCTCAGGACAGCGCCCGCTGCTTGTTGCCGCTGATCTTCGCCGACCCGCCGCCATCGAGCAGCTTGTCACCCTGGGCAATGAGCTCGAGATCCCTGTTTATCGGGAGGATACCTCTGCAAAGCCTGTCTCCGTCTGCACCCATGCCCTGAAGCGTGTCAGGGAGCTGGCCGCTACTTGGGTCATCGCCGACACCGGGGGGCGTCTCCATATCGATGAGGCCATGATGAAGGAGGCAGCGGAGATCAAGCGGGAACTTAAGCCTGATGAGGTGCTCCTGGTGGTGGATGCGATGACTGGTCAGGATGCGGTGCGTGCCGCTGAGGAGTTCCATGCTAAATTGGGGCTCAGCGGTCTCATCCTCACCAAGATGGATGGCGATGCCCGGGGTGGGGCGGCCCTCTCCATTAAAGCGGTCACCGGGGTGCCGGTTAAGTTTATCGGTACCGGTGAGAAATTGGATGCCTTGGAAACCTTCTACCCCGATCGCTTGGCATCGCGCATCCTGGGAATGGGTGATCTGCTTACCCTGGTCGAAAGGGCAGAGAAAACCTTTGATGAGGAGCGGGCAAAGAAACTGGAGAAAAAGGTGCGCCATGCCACCCTCGATCTGGAGGACTTTCTGGGGCAGCTCCACGAGATGCAGCAGATGGGGTCTTTGAGCCAATTGGTGGAGATGATCCCCGGGCTCTCCTCCATAGCACGCAGCGCCCCTGATGCGGCAGATGAGGTGAGACTGAATAAGATCGAGGCGATCATCCTCTCCATGACCCCCCAGGAGCGGCGCAACCCGGAGATTATCGATGGGAGCAGGAAGCGTCGCATCGCTCGAGGCAGCGGCACCACGCCCCAGGAGATCAATCAACTCCTGAACCAGTTCCGCCAGACCCAAAAGCTAATGAAGCAGATGGCACAGGGGAGAAGCCTAAGGTCAATGCTTCAATGAAGGCTACTTTTTTACCAGCGTGATAGTGATCTCGCCGTGCTCAGTAGTGACATCCTGGAGCGACACAGGGAGGTCCTCCCATCGATCCGTCATCGCTTGCTCCAGGGCAATCATCACACTGTTGATTAGTGCCTTGGGGATCGGAATTCTACCGAGGTTGAGGCGCTTAATTGTTATGTCAGGCTTTCCATCTTCAACCCCTATGTTGGCCTGAATAGCCACCTGCACATCGATACCCATATCGACCCGGGCAAAAGCCCGCACTATCCCATCACTGAAGTGGATCTGGATGTATTCCATCTCTACGGAGAGCTCTCCATCCCTGGCGAGCTGGTCCAGCTTTGAGGTGGCCTCCTCCTCAGTGAGCTGGAGGGTCAACTCTTCTCCTATAGCGGCTTCATCGATCTCCTGCTCCAGCGCCGCGATCTTGTCGTCCAGAATTGTGGCCGCTTCATCGGTCGGCTTCACCCAGTTTAGCCAATCATCTATCGGTGCCGGACCAGTGATGAAATAGCCCCCGATGCCAGCAATAAGGAGTAGGCCGGCGGAGATAGCGCCCAAGGTGAGGAGAATGGTTCTTATGACGTTTTTGTTCAATTTATTCCAGGTAATCCTTGAGCTTCTTGGAGCGGCTGGGATGGCGTAGCTTCCTCAGCGCCTTGGCCTCGATCTGACGAATGCGCTCTCTAGTGACCCCAAACTCGCGGCCCACCTCCTCCAGGGTGCGGCTCCGCCCATCCTCGAGCCCGAATCTCAGTTGAAGCACCCGGCGCTCGCGGGCATTGAGGGTGAAGAGCACATCGTCGATCTGCTCCTTAAGAAGCTGGTGAGAGGCTGCGTCGGGGGGTGGTAAGGCGCTGCTATCCTCGATGAAGTCGCCGAGGTGGCTATTCTCCTCTTCACCGATAGGGGTTTCCAGGGATACCGGCTCCTGGGATACCTTGATGATCTCCCTCACCTTCTCCGGAGTGACCTCCATCCCCCTTCCGATCTCCTCACTGGTGGGCTCTCGCCCGTGCTCCTGAACCAGCCGGCGGCTAATGCGCAGCAGCTTATTGATGGTCTCCACCATATGGACCGGGATGCGGATGGTGCGCGCCTGGTCTGCAATGGACCTGGTAATCGCCTGCCTGATCCACCAGGTAGCGTATGTGCTGAATTTGTAGCCCTTTCGGTAGTCGAACTTCTCCACCGCCCTGATCAACCCTATGTTGCCCTCCTGAATCAGGTCGAGGAGTGACATCCCCCTACCGATATACTTTTTAGCCACACTGACCACGAGGCGAAGGTTAGCCTCGGTAAGGTGGGTTTCCGCCTTTGCTGCCTCCCGGGCGATCATCTCCAGGTGTGCCGCAAACTCCTTTTCTTTAGACTGGAGGGAGATAAGGAAATCGGGCTTAGCTAAGCAGTCACTTAGCTCGGTGATGGATTTGCCCTCCATGGCCTCCAGTATGGCCGGCGGCAAGAGGCGGCTATTCAGCGAGAGCTTCACCAGCGCTTGCCCCATAGTGGCGATATCTTCGTCGGCTCGCTCGGCGATGGTCGCGAGCAATTGCTGGTCAATTGCATTGTCAATGGCAGCACGAAAACTTGGGTCTGAGATCCTCTCTGCGAGACTCGCTGCGGGGGGGAGGTCAAGCTCCTCCTCTAGGAGAGCGATGAGCGAGGTTGACTGGCATAGCTGCTCTAACATGGTGATCATGATGTCAGTTGCTGAGGGTGGGGTGCCAAATCTGGCGAACCAAGCATTCTTGATTTTCTTGATATGTCCATCCTGCTCCATCTTGCTTGCCAGGACCTTCTCCTCGTTAGCATTCAGGAGAGATACATTGCCAATCTCCCGGAGGTACATGCGTACCGGGTCATCGATGACGTCCTGCTCTTCCAGTTCCGGCACCTTTTCTTCCAGCGTTTTTTCCAGCGCTGTCTCAGGTTCAGTCTCATCCCCTGGTTCCTCCTCTTCCGCAGGTTCGGCAGCCTCTTGCACCGGCCAGGCAGCGTGGGATTTTACCTCCTCGCTCAATATAGCGCTGCCCGAGAAAGCGGCAAACAGATCCGCCAGCGACTCCATGGCGTGCTCCGCCCCGATAGCGCTCTCTGAATGTTGCACGTTCCGCTTCCGTTTCAGCAGCTTATCTAGCTCTTCGTTATCTCCTGAGGTCATTGTCGTGCCCCTTTTCTTTCTCTCCTCGCTTTTTCAAACAGGTCTTTTAACTGGGTCGTTGGCTCTAAAGCCTTTTGAAGTAGCGCTTCCACCTGCTCTTTTATTACGTTTTTATCCCCCTCTGACTCCGCCTCTGTGAGGAGCAGCTCCTCCAGCGCCTTGAGCCTCCTCAGATGTTGCTCCCCCAGGCGGCGGGTGCAGTCGGCGAGGGCGGTCTCCATTTCCCGCTCGCTTGCCGGGGGTAGCACCCTGCTCATCAAGGTGTCAAGGTGCTCCTGGAGGCTGACATCGAGGCCCTGGCGAATTCTCTCAAAGCCATCCGCATCGGCGGTATTTTGCCAGGCTAGGAAGAGCTCGCGATTTTCCGTTCCTTCGAAATAGTCGGTGGGCAGCGCCACGCCCTGCTCTCGCAGCCCCGGGTGCTGCAGCAAGAGTGTAAGGCAGTACTCCTCCAGTGGGTGGCTGGGGGATTGGGTGGTGGGGAGCGATACCGCTTTTTTCGCTCGTTCCCTCGCGGTAGGTTTGAGCCGGGCTGCCTTACCGGCCAGGGTTTTTTCGTCCACCCCCACTAGCTGGCTAAGCCGTCTCAGATAAAGCTCCCGCTCGACGCTGTCCGCGATTTCGGAAATACGGGGCAGGAGTTGCGCTACCGCCGCTGATTTCCCGTCCTCGTGGCTCAGGTCCAGTGTTGAGGTGACTGCCTTAAAGAAGTAGTCCATCAGGGGTGATGCTTCGTCAATTAGCCTGCGCCACTCCTCAGGGCACTCCCTGATCACCTCGTCGGGGTCCTTTCCACGGGGCAGGAGGATGACCTTTAGGTTTCCTTGCAGCTTGGAGGTTGCTCCAAGCCAGTCTGGCATGGCGGCGATCCGCTCGCTAAAGGCCTGTCTTGCCACCTCTAGACCACGAAGTGTCGCCTGATCGCCGGCGACGTCGGCATCCAGAGCCAGGGCCAGGTTTCTGGTCAGCCGCTTGATTATACCCACCTGCTTCTGGGTAAGGGAGGTGCCCATGGGGGCCACCACATTAGCCATGCCATACTGATGGGCGGCGAGCACATCCATGTAGCCTTCCACGATGATTGCCAGGCCCTGCTCCCTGATCGCACCCTTGGCGCGGTCGATCCCGTAAAGGAGGCTGCTCTTGTCGAAGATCGCCGTTTGGGAGGAGTTAAGGTACTTGGGGGTAGTGCTATCGAGGGCGCGGGCGCCAAAGCCAACTACCTTCCCCCCATCATTCCTGATGGGAATCATCAGGCGATTTCGAAACATGTCCCGGAAACCTCCGCCCTCCTTGGCGATGACCAAGCCTGCGCTCACCAGCTCATCCCCCTTATAGCCCCTCCCCTCGAGGTGCTGGCATAACGCATCCCAGCTATCGGGGCTGAAGCCGAGCTCGAAACTATCGATTGTCTCTTTAGAGATGCCCCGCTCGCTGAGGTGGCGTCGCGCTGTCTCAGCGGCTTTGGCATTGAGCAGCAGATGATGATAATACTGAGCGGCAGCCTCGTTTATCAAGTATAGCCTTTCCACCTCCTTGTCTACCGCCCTCTCTTTTTGCTTTGCGACCAGGGTTACCCCAGCCCGCTCGGCAAGGATTCGTAGCGCTGCGCCGAAGTCGATGCCCCCCTGTTTCATCACAAAGGAGAATATGTCGCCGCCTATGCCGCAACTGCCGAAGCAATGCCAGGTCCCCCGCTCCGGGAACACGAAGAAGGAGGGGGTCTTCTCGGTGTGAAAGGGGCATAGCGCCTTGAAATTATGCCCCGACTTCTGGAGGGTAACATAATCCGAGACGACATCCACGATGTCCAGCCTCTGTTTTATCTCATCGATAGCGCTCATTTTTTTCGTCCTTTTCGCCCTCACGATACGCTACAGAGAGTTAACCTGAACCGTTCAGCCTTCTGTTCTCCAAAGCCTAACAGATTCACCACATTGTCACGGATGCGCGTGTCGATACTCGTATACCCCCGTACTCCACCCATCTAAAAATTGACTTGTCCATCCGAGCATTTCTTTCAGCCGAACTAAATCAAATTGTATCGCAGGCACCGTAACCCGACCTGTTCTGTCAATGGGATAGCGAAATACCTGAGATTTCTTGTCAATTTCGTCAAACTGAGTAATGATCTTCTCGGCGGTTTCGATGTACTTCAGAGTTTCAGGATCAAGATCCTCCATCTGAACATCATTTTGCTTCCGCAATTCTTTCCATAGATTCAGCAACTTCAGCAACGAATGCTCGTTGCTAATAACTGAGAGATTACCACCATAAGCAAGGATTAACTCCTTCAACCGGAGCTCTAGATAATGGCGGTACAAGAATATTATCGCATAAGCTGGAGATTCCCAATAGCTTGAGTAATCACGCCTTAGAGATCGATAGTGCTTTTGGGTGATATGGTTCACTAAGACGGTAGCTGCCCTCCGATACCCGGTGCAGTATAAGTCCCAATCATTATCTTTACCCCCAATGATAACTTCTCGTTCTCTGTCGTCTGAACGAGAAAACAAGTTTATGTCGTCTTCTGGACGCGAGTACGGAATGAGGTCGTACAGCTCAGCCGTATCCGAATACTTTCCCTGTTCATTAGTTGGTTTTGCTTGTTGCTCGTCAGTCAATGTCACCACCTCCCAATGCATTACTGCCTTTCTATCTTGCACCCGTGGCAAGTTGGGCTCACAACTCGTGGCCTCGCAGTTTGTCGTTTACAACGTAAACCTAAATTGTTACCTCGACGCCCCAATCCAACCCCTACCCTTCAGCCATTGCTTAATAGTTCGACCGACTTATGTCCTTATTGATCTAAACTGGGCAAGTACTATGGGTCATGCCCGCTACGGTGAAATCTCCTCCGCCATCCCCTGGGCATAATTATCGGTCATCCCGGCGATATAGTCCACCACCCTTCGTGCCACGCTCTCGTCGCGGAGCTTGTATTCCGTGGGCAATGCTTCATCGTGCTCGATTAAGTACTGGTAGAGTAGGCGAACCACCTCCCTGGCTCGCTCTGCCTCCTCCCTAGCTATATTATACACCCTTTCGAAGAGGAATTGGCGCAGGGCATTTGCCGCCTCCCGGGTCTCGGGGCTCATACCGATGCGGGGCGGTTCACCCCCTGCCCCGGTAGCAGCCCAGGAGAAGTTGATGACATCCGAGACCAGAGTATTGATCCTTTCGGAATGGGAGCGCCCCAGAAGGGCCACTGCCTGATGAGGAAGGTCATCCACGCTGATAATCCCTGCCCTCACCGCATCGCCGATGTCATGATTGATGTAGGCGATGATATCCGCAATCTTACAGACCTGACCCTCAAGCGTATCCACTGATCCCCATTCCGCGCCCAGGATGTCGGCCCCGGTCTTGGTGTGTTTGAGGATGCCGTCCCTCACCTCCCATGTCAGGTTGAGCCCCTGCCCATCCTTCTCTAAAACCTCCACTACCCTGAGGCTTTGCTCGTTATGACTGAACCCCTCGGGGTAAAGATTATTGAGCACCTCTTCGCCCACATGACCGAAGGGGGTGTGGCCCAGGTCGTGACCAAGGGCGATGGCCTCGGCGAGGTCCTCATTCAGGTTCAGGGCACGAGCGATGGAGCGGGCGATCTGGGATACCTCCAGGGTATGGGTGAGCCTGGTCACATAGTGGTCGCCTAAGGGTGCGATAAAGACCTGCGTCTTATGCTTCAGGCGGCGGAACGCCTTACAATGGATGATGCGGTCGCGGTCGCGCTGAAACTCCGTCCGCATGGGGCAGGGCTCCTCATCGCGCTGCCTGCCCCGGGACCGCTGGCTCTTTGCGGCATAAGGGGAGAGGCGTTCCTCCCCTTTCTCAAGTCGCTGGCGGATATCGTGGTGAAGAATAGATGGTGGCACTTTCATGACTACGTTGCTTGTCCTGCTATACCTTGGCCTGCTTTGTGCCGAGAAAATCCTCGAGCGTTAGGTCGTCGAAGCAGACACCATCGGTTTCCGAGGGGAGTTTACCTGTCGGACAGAGGCTAAAGCACTCTCGGCAACTCGCGCATACTGTGGAAGCGATCTCGGGGAAAAACACCACCCGGCGCTCGGTGCCCCGCCCCACGAATCCAATAGCGTTTGCCTGCTTGATCTCGTTGCAGTGGCGCACACACAGGCCGCAAAGGATACAGTTGGTCTTTTCCGCTTCGAACCTGGGTTTCGCTACGCCATACTGGTGGGCCAGGTCTTGTATTGTTTTCGCCGGAGAAGAGGCCAGCATTAGCTCCAGGAGCATCTTGCGAATCTTGGTGAGGCGGGGGGACTCAGTCTGTACTATAAGGCCATCCTCCGCGGGATAAACGCAGGCGGTTACCAGCTGCGTCCTTCCGTTGCGCGATATTTCCACGGTACAGAGCCGGCAAGCGCCGTAGGGGGCCAGTTTCTCATGGTAGCAAAGAGTGGGGATATGGATACCAGCATCGCGGGCTGCTTCGAGGATGGTCATCCCCTCTTTTGCCCTGACCTCTCGCTCGTTGATGGTTAGAGTGACTTTTTCGGCCTTTTTCATTGCTGCGTCCTTTTAGTGCGCTCCACCTTGGTACCCTGAGGAGGCGCTGCGGGAATCGGCTCGCCGGAGAGTATCACTACCGCAGCGAAGCGTGGTGGACAGACCTCAAGGCATGTCCCGCATTTGGTGCACTTATCCTGGTCAATAACATGCACCAGGTTCTTACCTCCCGTGATCGCCGCCACCGGGCATTCTCTGAGGCAGCGGAGGCAGGCCTGACACCGCTCTGGCTGGATATAGTATGAAATAAGCGCTTTACAGACCCCGGCAGGGCAACGCCTCTCCTTGACATGGGCTTCATACTCATCCCTGAAGTACCTAATGGTGCTGAGCACCGGGTTGGGAGCTGTGGTACCAAGGGCGCAAAGGGAGGCATCCTGGACCACCTCGGATAGCTCCTCCAGAAGCTCGATGTCCCCTGTCTGGCCTTGGCCGTCACAAATCCTATTCAGTATGTGGAGCATCTGCCTTATCCCCTCACGGCAGGGGATACACTTGCCGCAGGACTCCTCGGCGAGGAAAGTTAGGAAATACCTGGCCACATCCACCATACAATCATCCTCATCCATTACGATCATGCCGCCGGAGCCCATCATCAAGCCCACATTGGTAAGCTCATCGAAATCCACCGGGATATCGAGAAGGCTTTCGGGAAGGCACCCCCCTGAGGGCCCCCCGGTCTGGACCGCCTTGAATTTCTTTCCCTGGCGAATGCCGCCCCCGATGTCGTATATGATCTCGCGGAGCGTCATCCCCATGGGCACTTCCACCAGCCCGGTATTGTTCACCTTGCCCACCAGGGAGAAAATCTTGGTCCCCTTGCTCCCCGCGGTGCCGATGCTGGTAAACCAATCAGCGCCCTTGTTAATTATCAGGGGTACAGTGGCCCAGGTCTCCACATTATTCAGGTTGCTCGGTCTTTCCCTGATCCCGCTCACCGCGGTGCGGGTATACTTTGGCCGCGGCTCCCCTACCTTTCCCTCAATAGCGGTCATCAAGGCGCTCGATTCCCCGGAAACGAAGGCTCCGGCACCGCGGTGGATGGTAATATCGAAATTGAAGCCGGAGCCGAGGATGTTTTCCCCCAGCAGCCCATAGTCCCTCGCCTGATTCAGTGCAATGAAAAGGTTCTCTACAGCGAGCGGGTACTCCTGGCGTACATACACATAACCCTCATGAGAGCCAATGGCATAAGCACCGATGATGAGGCCCTCCAGCACGCTATGGGGGTTGCCCTCAAGCAGGCTCCGGTCCATGTAAGCGCCGGGGTCACCTTCATCGGCATTGACAATTACGTACTTTATTTCCCCCGGTGCGTTACGTGTGGTCTCCCACTTTTTACCGGTGGGGAAACCGCCGCCCCCCCTACCCCTCAGATTTGCCCGCTTTACCGTTTCCACTACCTCTTCAGGGCTCATCTCAAAGAGGGCCTTTGCCAGGGCAGAATAGCCTCCCAGGGCAATGTAGTCGTCGATGCTCTTGGGGTCGATGAGCCGATTATTGCCAAAGACAATCCGGCTCTGGTGCTTGTAGAAAGGTATCTCACCCTCATGTACAACCCTTTCCCCGTTGCTATCCTCATACAGCAATCGGTCAACCAACTCCTTCCCCACCAGGGTCGTGGAGATGATCTCAGGGATATCGTTTGGCTTAACTCCGAGATAGCAGACCTCCTCCGGGAAGATAACGACTATCGGTCCCCGCTCACAAAACCCGTGGCAGCCGGTGCGCCGGATATCCACCTTATCTTTGAGGCCATTCCTTTCGATCTGGTCAACGAAGGCCGTGGCGGTCTTTTCACTGGCGTAGGCATGGCAGGCCGTGCCCGAGCAAATAGTAATGCAGGGTTTGCTGGGGTCTCTCCGGGATATTATCTGTTGCCTTGTTCTTGCTAACTCAGCAGGCGATTTCAGTCGTGCCATGGTTCCTTCTAGTCGCAGCTAGCGATGACCCGATTAATCTCTGTCGGGGTGGGGTTGCCGTGGTATTCGCCGTCTACCAGCATCACCGGCCCCAGGGCACAGCAGCCCAGGCAGTTTACCGTGCTCAGGGTAAATTTCATGTCCGGGCTGGTCTCCCCTGGCCCGATACACAGCGCATCTGTCACCCTATCCAGAAGGCGAGGGGCGCCACGCACATGGCAGGCGGTACCCAGGCATACCGAGACGGCATGGCGACCCTGGGGGATCAGGCTGAAGGCCTTATAAAAGGTAGCTATGTGGTAAATCTGGTTAATCGGGATCCCCAACCTCTGGCTCAGCCTCACCACTGCTCGCTTGGGAAGCCAGCGGTTCTCCCGCTGGATCTCAAGAAGCATCTGGATCAAATAGCTTTTATCCGCCTGGTATTTAGCTATAATTTGGTCGATCTTGCTCAGCTTCTGAGTCATTTTGTTCTTATCTGAAGTCGGCTTTGGTTGATTTATGGGTAAAACTAGCGTGAGGCGCGGGCGACTCGCCTCCAGAGAGAGGGACTGACCATTCTCCCTTCAGCCCTGGCTATTATCTCCCTGGTACTCTCGATGGCATCGGGGCTCACCGAGACTGAGGTAATCCCCCATTTTACCAGCTTCTCGGTGAGCTCAGGATAAACCGAAGGCGCTTGTCCGCAGATGGATACGGTAATCCCTCTCTTGACTGAGGTTTTAATCGCTTTCTCCAGAGCCAGCATCACCGCCTCATTTCGCTCATCGAATTCCTCTGCTAGCTTTGGGTTGTCGCGATCGATCCCCAGGATGAGCTGGGTTAGGTCGTTGGAACCAATGGAGATGCCATCGATACCCACATCGATAAACTCATCAATGAGGAAGATATTGGAGGGCACCTCAACCATCATCCAAATCTTGAAGTCCTTTGAGGAGCGAAGCCCCTCGTCCTTCAATATACTCATCAAATGAGCCATCTCGCCAACCGTTCTTACGAAGGGGATCATCACCCACAGGTTCTTATAATCCTCCCTCACCAGCTTGACCATCTCTATCTCCATCTTGAAGATATCGGCTTCCTTCACATAGCGAGAGCACCCCCGGTAGCCAAGCATGGGGTTCTCCTCGATAGCCTCGTATTCCTCACCGCCCTTGAGATTTCGATATTCATTGGTCTTGAAGTCGGTAGTGCGGTAGACCACCGGTCGGGGGTTAAAGGCCCTGGCGAACTTAGTAACGCCCTCAGCGAGCCGCGCCACGAACTCTTGCCCCCTCCCCTGGCTGATCATATAGCGGGGGTGTTCCCCGATCTGGGCGATGATAAATTCGGCGCGAAGCAGCCCCACGCCATTGACATGGCGGCTGGCGACCCTTTCCGCCAGCTCCGGCTCGGCGAGGTTAACGTAAACCTTTGTATTCGTCCTGACGCGTGTCTTGGGTTCCAGCGTGGGGATATCGAGCTTCTCCCTGACAAGCTGGCCCTCAAAGACCTTCCCCTCGGAGCCATCGACGGTGACCATTTGCTCCTGTATCAGTACCTTGGTAGCATTCTCCGTCCCCACCACGCAGGGGATGCCCAACTCCCTGCTTACGATGGCGGCGTGGCATGTCCGGCCCCCGCGATCGGTTACTATGGCTGCCGCTCGCTTCATTGCGGGCACAAAGTCAGGGGTGGTCATTTCGGCGACCAGCACATCGCCCACCAAGACCCTATCGATCTCGGATGGCTGTTGGATTAACCTTGTCGGTCCAGAGGCGAGGCCCGGGCTAGCCGGGGAGCCGGTAAGCAAGAGAGTCTCTACCGTTCCCGTCACATCCTTTTTTTCCGTGGTGTCCTTCATAGTGGTTACGGGGCGGGTTTGCACAATGAATAGTTCCTCCCCCTCTTTAGCCCATTCGATGTCTTGAGGGAAAGCGTAGCGGTCTTCGATTTTTTTACCAATACTCGCCAGGGCAACGATATCCTCGTCGGAAAACTTCTGCTTCGCTTGCTCCGCTTCTAGGATGTCCACTTTGATATTAGCCTTCTCGATATCTTTGCCTCCTTGAGCATTGCGCACCAGTTGCCATTCCTGCCGGGCGAGCTTCTTATCGATGATCTTCAGCCCTTCTTTATCCACCACATATAGGTCAGGGGTTACCTCGCCGGAAACGATAGCTTCTCCCAGACCGTAGACCGCTTCAATAACTATCTTGCTGCGATCGTTGGTGATTGGGTCAAGGGTAAACATGACGCCCGAGGAGTCCGACTGCACCATCCGTTGTACCGGCACAGCAATGCCAACGGAGAAGTGGTCGAAGCCCTGATGGACCCGGTAGAAGATGGCTCGCGGCTCGAAGAGGGATGCCCAGCAGCCCTGCACTGCGGTGATAACCTCCTTTTCCCCTACCACATTGAGGAAGGTGCGCTGCTGGCCGGCGAAGGATGCCTCAGGCAGGTCCTCGGCGGTGGCTGAGGAGCGCACTGCCACTGCCCCGCTGCCTAGCTTACCGTAGGCTTGGGCGATTTCCCTGGCGATCTCTTCGGGCATGGCGGCCGTATTGAGCAACCCTTTAATTCTTGAGGCGACATTATACAGTTTTTCGCTATCGTTGGTGTCTAAATCGGAGAGCAGCTGGCGAATTTTATCGGTGAGGTTTGATTTTTCGAGGAAATAATAATAGCTCTGGGCGGTAACGATAAAACCGGGGGGCACGGGAATACCGGCCTTGGTCATCTCCCCCAGGTTTGCCCCCTTCCCGCCGACCTGGGCAATGTCCTCTTTGCCTACATCCTCAAACCAGACGACCTTGTGGTCCTTATCCATGAAACCATCCCCATCCCTTTTTCAGGGTTGGTAGTTTGCTATTATACCACATAAAGGCTCTTTTATGAACCTCCAGATAGCTACAAATGTCATGTTATGTTCTGGCTCCAGACGAGCTTATCGGGCTTGCTAACCAGCTTCTGCTCCTTGGCGAGCTGGCGAATCTTAAGCAGGGTCATGTTAACCTCCGGGGTGAGGAAGACCCAATCCGGCTCTGAAGGGATCCAGTGGGGGGAATTGATCCGCGCCACCTTCATCTTTTTGGTATTCAGATAGATACCAAATTTTTGCGAATATTGTTGCTCCATGATCCGCTTCCTTTCTATCGCACCGCATCCTTGAGCAGCGACATTACCTCCTCGATGGCCTCTTCGGGGGTGGAGGCTCCAGCGGTCACCCCGATATATTGGGGGCGATGGTTGCGAAGCCATGAAGGATCGATCTCCTGAGCCCGTTCAATATGATGGGTCTCCACCACAGCAGAACATATCTCAGCAAGGCGCTGGGTATTAGCGCTGCTTCGAGAGCCAACCACCAGCATTAGGTCCACCCGCTCTGCCAGCTCCAGGGCTGCCTGCTGACGCCTCCTTGTCGCATCGCATATGGTATTTACCACCCGTAGCTCCGAGATGAGGGCAAGATATGATTGGGCAAAGGAGGAAACAAAATGGATAAAGCCTGACAAGCTCTGGGTGGTTTGGGAAAGGATGCCGATTCGTTGCGGTGGCTTATCAAATTTGGGGAGCTCAAGGGTGGCAAGCCCGTTCCCTTTAGCGTGGCCCAATATGCCCTGCACCTCAGGGTGACTCTCCTCGCCAAAGACGATCACGAAAAATCCTGCTCCGGCTAATCTCCTTGCGGCGACCTGGGTACGGCGCACGACGGGGCAGGTGGTATCAACTATTTGAAGCCCACGATCTTTTATCTGCTCCACTACCTGGGGGCTCACACCGTGGGAGCTAATCGCCAACGTGTTCCCCTCAAGCTGGTCCAAACTTTCCGCCACCTTAACCCCAGATTTAGCGAGCCGCTCGACTACCTGCTGGTTATGCACCACAGGTCCCAGGGTCTGAATGGGGCCAAGCTCCACGGCTGCCCGCTCCAGGATATTAATTGCCCGCTTCACCCCGGTACAAAACCCGGTGTCAGCAGCCTTTTCGATCTTCATAGTACCCTCGGTAGCTTTCTGGGAGAAGCTCAGCGATCCGCTCCATAATAAAGTCGGTGACTAACGCTAAATGGTCCTTGGTCAACCTGCCGTCGATGGAAGGCGGTATAAAGGGCTCACCGATGTTCACGGTTATGGTGGGGTGGCGGAAGACAACGCTTATCCCCTCGATCTCCTCCGTACCAATAATCCCAACAGGGAGGATTTGGGCACCACTTCGCAGGGCGATGAGCGCGGTCCCAGTATAGCCCTGCTGCATCTGAGCCGTAGCGCTCCTCATCGCCTCGGGGAACATCCCCAATACCTGCTCATCCGCTAATACCTGCGCTGCGTGGCGGAGTGCTCCCCGATCTATTACCCCACGGCGCACCGGAAAAGCTCGCCAGCCGCGTGCCAGTGGGCCAAAGACCGGATTACTAAAGGCCTCCTCCTTGGCCATGAAAACGATCCTTCGGGGAATGCTAGCTGAAAGTAGCGGGGGATCAACGATGCTGAGGTGATTGGCCACCACGATCAAAGGCCCCCGGGCGGGGATGTTTTCCTTCCCAGTGACTCGCCAGCGGGCCAGAAGGAGGAGCAGAAACTTCATGAGCATTGTCCCCAGATAATAAAACCAGGGCATTAGCTTTCCCCTATTATGCCCAAAATCTCAGCCATCTATGGCGATTACAGATGGCTTTGGCATTGGCCTAGTGCGTAATTATATCCCATAGAGGGGCGCAAGGCAATTATTTTCTCCTTCGCCTGATTCCAAACCAGAAAACGACGGCAAAGAAAGCTAACGCCGCCGTGATAATGATAGCGCGCAGAGCCACTCCAGTGAGGGCAGGAGATTCTTCGGGTGTTGGAGTTGTGTCCTCTGGGGTAGGACTGCCGGGAGGGAAGGCTGTAGGCGTCGCTGTCGGAGCAATAGTGGGAGTAGCGGTGGGACTCGCTGTTGGGGTAGGTGCTAGTGTCGACGGGGGTGTAGGTGTTGGCGTAGGCGTTGGTGTGGGTGTGGGTGTTGGTGTGGGTGTGGGCATTGCCAAACCGGAACCGGGGGTCGGCGCTGGGTTATCCACAAAGTCGCTGGCCTGGTCGGTATCCAACCCCGCGGGTTGTCGCTCCAGGGAATGGCCTGCAGCCACATCCTGGCATGGCGGCAATATTATGGTGTCATCATCGCCGTAGGAGAGGGCATCGATAACAGTTGCCTCGCTGTCCTCAAGGATGAGGCGGTCTCCATCATTGCTTAATCCGTTGCCAATGCGGCCATCCTCTATGAAGACGATGGTGCCGGTGAAGTCGGGGAAGTTGGTATAAAAGTACTCCGTGGCGGCGATCACCGCAAAACCATGGGGGAGCAGGGTCAATGAGGGGACTGGGTCGCTACCATAGTTATCGCTGATTATCCAGCCCACAAGTTCAACGGGCTCATTGGTGCAGTTAAAGAGCTCCACCCACTCGAAGGGTGCATCCGGGCCTGTTTGTGGGGGATCATATTGAACCTCATTTATAAGTACGTCGCCTATGTTTGCAGTCGTGCCGGTGGGGGTTGGGCTCGGTGTTGGCGTTGGCGATGGGGTAGGCGCGGGGGTTGGAGTGGGCGATGGCGTAGGTGTGGGGGTTGGAGTGGGCGATGGCGTTGATGTAGGTGTAGGAGTTGGTGTTGGCGTGGGGGTTGGCGTGGGAGTCGGCGTGGGGGTTGGCGTTGGCGATGGTGTAGGCGTTGACGTAGGGGTTGGTGTCAGCGTGGGGGTTTGCGTTGGCGATGGTGTAGGTGTAGGTGTCAGCGTGGGTGTTGGTGTAGGTGTTGGCGTGGGCGGTGGTGTAGGTGTTGGCGTGGGCGTTGGCGTTAGTGTAGGCGTTGGCGTAGGTGTTGGCGTGGGCGTTGGCATTAGTGTAGGCGTTGGCGTAGGCGTAGGTGTCGGTGTAGGCGTAGGTGTCGGTGTAGGAGTAGGAGTAGGAGTAGGAGGCGGAGGACCTTCGAAACTCATATCGTCAAAATACGCGATGGCCGTCACGTCGGAGACTGGCTCCAATATGGCCTGTACACATGCCGAGTGAGCATTAGGTGGCGCAATGACATCACCAGTGATCAGAAGACGGTATTGAGGTTGGTCTTCAATCAGAGCAGTGAGGGAGTCGTGGTGAGCTATTTCACTTCCAAAGCCATCTTCGCTCTCATACCAGCGGATTCGTAGGTAAACAGAAGTGACATTAACATCATCTTTTATTGCGTAGCCGCTAAAATTATAGGTTCCCCCTCCCTGTATGGAGACGACTTGATAAATCCATTTAGTGCTTGCAGAGTCGCTCGATAAAGCGGCAGCGAAATCCCCGCTGTGGACCGGTGACCAAACTGCGGAGAGAGTGCCACCACCATAGTTTAACCAGCCTGTGGTTCCGGCTTCGAAGCCTGGGTTCTGTAAAAGATTATCCCAGGCTCTAGCGGAAAGCGCGCTTGCCAACGAAGCGACAACCGCCAGAATAACGATGAGGGCTGCTAATTGGGAAGCCTTCATTTCAAGGAGAGATTTGGCTAAAAGGCTACCTACATCTTATCGCCCCAATAGGAAAAGTCAAGCTTTTGTACTCGTCCAGTACATTCAGGACTGCAACACAACCGACAAAATGTAGCTAGGTGGGCGGCGTCTATGGCTCTGCCTTGGGGTTCATGAAGTAGTTACAGAATTATAAAGGGAGGGTATGCCAGTATGGGGCTGAAAAGGGACTTTTATGAAGGTAGTTGGCTTTTTCGGCAGGTGGAAAAGCTTAGAGATGGTGCAGCGCTATACTCGCTATGTTAGCTTTAGTGGTAGCTTGAGGTCTTATAAGGCGCCATTCATTGTAGATCTATGTCTCTACAAGCGGCTTCAAGCTTTGTTCCCACATTGCCAGCCCTCCATCCACAATTCGAATCTGCCCGGCAAAAGGCAGTTCACTGGCTTTTTCAATCATCTGTGCTTTCCAAATACTGTTGGGATTATAGTCAATAAGGTAGAATATAACCTCGATTTTCTTAAGGTCTCTCTCCAATTTCAGCTTCTCGAGCTTCCTTACTTGCCCCGGGTTCTTCTCAATGAGTTTTAAAGCTAGCTTCTGTCTAAGAATGAGTTCCATCTCGCGGCAAAGATTATCTTTGTTTGCCTGAAGATATTTGTAATAGCGCTCTAACTGTTTGTGCCCCTTCTTGATATCGGGATTGAGGGCATATTTAACCTCGATGAGCGCCAGCTGTCCGGTCGGTTTATGACGCTTACTACGGGGCCACTTGATAGCTAGGAGGTCCCAGCGCTCTTTCCCGATATTATATTGATTATAGACGATGATATACTCGGAATTGATGCGGCTCTCAAAGTTATTTGCCCGGATAATCATTTGCTGGTACTCTATCTCCATGCTTGTCTTGCCCCTGGCAGCAACGCTAAACATGATTTTTGGAATTAAATCTAGATATGTTCTTACTTCCTTATCCGTTGTAAGGAACTTGGGCATTTCCAGAGATTCAGTAAAGGCAGGGTCTATCCTGAATGTACCGTTTCGATGCAGCCTGAGTATGCTATTTCCCTTGTAGTAAATGTTGACCGACTCATCAGCCGGCAGGTCATTCTCAGGATTATCCAAATCAAGCTGACCACGGAACTCAAAGTGAAGGTCTTTGGTCTTGCGCACCATCTCGACCAGCGGACCGTAGACCCCGTATTTTTCGGGGTCCAGTTTATCAATGAACGTCTTTGATAACGCCCTACATCGTGCTGAATTGGATTTGCTTACCGCCTGAAGCTTCATTAAATCCGCCTGGCTGGGCTGGCTTTTCATATCACACTGGGCGCTTACCCTTTGAGCCTGTCTCATGTATCCCCACCCCCCAGGGGTATAAAAAGGGGCTGACTCCTCAGGTAGCCCCCATAATCCGCCCGGCTGGGTTATAACCTCCAGCTTAAATTTCTGCCGTTTCCGCCCTGCGACCATGTAGTACCGGGGAGACTAGCTAGATTATTGGTGAGGTTGGTTTGATCCGTCGTGGTACCTTTCTTCTGCCTCTTATTACTATGACTGATATTGAAACAACGCCAACTAACCCCACAATCCCTCCGATGAGGATATAGAGGTATAAGTAGTCAGTTCGCCAGTTTGCGGTAACGGTTTTTGGACTGCTCATGAGGATATTTGCACTTGACGTAGCAGCAATTGAATCTCCGCTCCAGCCAGTAAAAACCTGCCGAATCAATGTTCCTAATGGGGATGTCACTGAGGCAGTGGCGGTTGAACCCTCATCATACCAATCTTCACCTGCGGGGTCACCATATTCCGATTCAACATTTAGGTAATGCTGCGTCTTATAGTCTGTTGATGCTGTGTGCGGAGAATTCATAATTACCGAAATAGGATTGCCTGTCCGGTCGCTTCCGTCAACCATCCAGTTTAAAAAGATGTAGCGGGTACCATCGGCGGTAATAACCGGCTCAGCACTTCCAGTCCAAGCCGTGGTTCCCGCATCATACCAATCCTCACCTGTGGGATCACCATAGTATGAGGTAACTGTTAAGTAATATTGCGTTTTATAGTTAGCTGTATATTTTCCTCCCGTGGAGAATGTTCTCAATAGTGAAGTGTATCCATCACCCCATGAAGTAAACACATATTGTGTCCCTATTCCACCATTCGCTACTGACGGCACTTCGCACTCATGCACTGAGCCTGGCATCCATAAAAGTGATACTGGTATCTGCTCTGGTGAATATGTCGTTCCGTCAATGGTTAACGATGTGGTTCCGGGTATGGTATCGAAGATGGCCATCATAAATAACGCCATTTCCCCTGCGTAACTATCATATATTTGCGGGTGCTCGATGGGTGGATCAGCTGTGGTATAAGCAACAACTTTAGACTCTATATAGTTAGCAATCTCTTCGGCAGAGATTTCATGGTTCTCATTAGTGTCGACAAGCTCTGCATCGCTGATAGCTTCCAAGAGGTAGTAGGAGGCGACGCCATGTCCAAGCGCCACAAACTCCCAAGAGCTTTCATCTGCATCGGAGGATGTTACTATTACTAAGTTACTCGCAGAGAGTTCGGGGATAAAACCACCACTATGACAGGCATCCAAAACAACAACCCTGTTGTCCGATTCCAGAGTGCCAAGCCAGCTGGCGAGCTCATCATCCCTTATGTCATTGGCATAGGAGTAAAGCAATGAATCATAAGGACATATGTAGTAATCGCCCAGATACTCACCTCCATGCCCCGAGAAAAAGAACAGTACCACATCATCGGCATCTTCACGGGGAGCTAGCCAGCTATATATGGCATCCTCAATCCCTGCTTTTGTTGCTGCACTTTCCACTAATAGCGCGATGTGATCTTCACCCCAAATAGGAGCTAGTTGGGCATAGAGGTCTTCGGCATTATCACGACCAAACCACGTGTCACCTTCATAATCGAAATACAGGTAATCCGATATGCCTACAAGGACTGCCCAATACTCCACTTCAGTTTCGTCAGCATATACAGCGGAGCTTGGTTGCATTGGTATTGATAGGGTGAGTAAAAACAGAATCAAAATAGAGAACAAAAAAACCCACCTGATACGCATCATTCACTCCCCTTTAGTAAGCAGTATTGCCCCTGCTCCTTTTCTTGAAAACTAGGTATGGAAAAGCCCTGCTAATGATGTGTTTCGTGTCGGTGAGTCGCCTTAGACTATATTGCAGCCATTAGCCTCTTGTCAAGACCTCAAAGCATCGGGGAGCAATAATGCAGACTGGATAAAAGCTGGCGGTGAGCGACAGGGGGGTTTGGCGTGGGGGATGTAGTAGAGGGGCTACCCATCTCGGGTAGCCCCCCATAATCCGCCTGGCTAAACGCCATATTCTACATTAACATTGGTTGTAAGGGCTTGACAAATATGGGTACTCATGATATAAATAAATATAGACCACCCCAGTCGCTTCTGGTGGCTGGGAGCAAAGCCATCCTACGGGGTGGCTTTAGCATTTTATAGTAGGTAATTTTGAGTACTACTGTCTATATCGATGGATTGAATCTCTATCACCGTGCGGTTAAGGGAACGCCGTACAAATGGCTAGATCTTGATGCATTGTGTAAAACTTTACTTCCCAGAGCCAAAATCAATAGACTCAGGTATTTTACCGCCCGCGTAGCGGCGTTACCTCATGACATGCAAGCTCCAGATAGGCAAGATATTTACTTTCGCGCTCTAAGGACTATTTCAAATCTTACGATTCATATGGGTCACTTTGCATACCGTCCAACTTTATTGCCGAAATTTCCGCTAGAGTACCAAAACTATACCAAGCCGCCAAAAATGGTAAAAGTTCTAAGGCCAGTAGAGAAGGGATCTGATGTGAATTTATCGACATTTCTTTTAGTGGATTGTTTTATTAATGATTTCGATGAAGCAGTAGTCATTTCCAACGATTCTGACCTTGCACTCCCAATACAAATGGTGACTGCTAAGTTCGGAAAAACTGTTGGGGTAATCAATCCTAATTCTAACAGGCGTGAGATCGGTAAGGTGAACAAAGACTTGGAAAGAGCGGCAAGCTCCTACATGAGAATGATCAATATAAAAGTTATTGCTAATTGCCAATTTCCAGGAGAACTTACCGATTCACAAGGGAAATTCTCCAAACCTGCTACTTGGTAGACCCCTATGCTACCACATGTTAGTTATGCGCTAGTTACTAGGATATTGATAAGAAGGACTTAGGCAATATACCCAAGTCCTTACTAAATAGTGTAGTGCCAGTGACAACAAGCCTTCCACACTACACATCATCTTTTGCTTTTCATCTTCCAGAAAACAAGCTGCATCTTATTAAAATTAACTCTTTCAGGGGACATTATATGCCAGCACGCTACAAAATCAGGTTTAACAGCCCGCCCACAGCTATTGTGGCGGCGAGCATTATTCCGATTGCCATGAGCAGGCCCTTAATGCCAAGTTCCCTGGCGAGGACTACAAAGGCCGCAATGCAGGGGAGGAACATGGTCAGGACCACGGACCCTACCACCAGTTGGCCGGCGCTCAGTGACAGCGGGGCCAGCAGCCCGATGCCGTCAGCTCCTAGACCAGCAGCATATAGAGCGGCTCCCACAGCTATCAGCGGTAAACCCGCGAAAACCCGAACCTCTCCTTTTTCCCAAAGATAGGCAGCGATGGAACACGCTGCGAGGATCGCTAGTCCGAACGCCGTGGCACTGATTATATGGCCTCAGAACCAGCGTGTCGTTTGACTGGCAGCTTGTTCTGCCAACACATGATCCGAATAGTCCGAAACGACCGGTATCGTTAGGATGCCAGCAGTGAGTATTACCGGAAATAGTCTGATAGAAAGGGCCTTAAATCGGTCACGAGTCATATGAAATCAAACTCCTATACAGCGCGAAGCATGTCCGACAGGAGCTCGGCCTTGGCGGCTCCTATGGACTCAAAATCAACCGGCAAGAATTACCTTGCCCAAAACAGGGCATCACATCCGATTACTTCGACAAAGCTTTCCGGGAAATACTGGTCTAGGCTCAGCTGTAATCCTTCAAGGTCATCTTCCTTATTGGTCATCGCTCCATTCGCGTTGACCAAATTCATTAGGAATGTTGCCAAGAAACTTCGCTGGACCCCTCTGTACAGTAGCGTTGCGCCGAAAACAACTCCGCCAGGATTCAACAAACCTTTAAGGTGTTCGAATACAACCCCCTTTGTCTTCATAGTACCGGGTAGACAATGCAGCAGATGAGCTAGTCCCACTGAGTCGAAACCTTGAGCGTCAATCTCAATTGGTTCTAGAACGTTTCTGTGGTAGATTTCAGGGCTGTATCGTGCCAAGCGCTTCCCAGCAACATTAAGGCAATTACGATTGATATCCATCAACCCGAGTCGAGGATTAGTGGTTGGGAATTTACAATGATCAATAAAATAGCCGGTGCCTACACCTACATCCAGATGATTTGCGGAGACATGCTGATTATATAGCTTTAATATGTGATGTGAGGGACATTTCCATATAAAGCGACAGGTAGAGCCAAGCGCACCCAGATCGTACGCCAACAAGAAGAGCTTATTATAGATAGCATGTCCGGCTTCTACTTGTTGCGGAGACATATCTGACATCATTGTGCACCGTTGCTTTGATGTAGCCCAACAACCAAGCAAGGCAATCGACGTCGGTTGCAGTGACTGGTTAGGATACTAATCATGACATTTTACTATTCAAAAATATGGGTAAATCTAACCGCCATTGGTAGGAAAAGTCAAGCTTCTTTTTCGAACTTTACGAGGTGTCGGAATAAACCAACAGCGTCGCTCCCATAAGACCGGTTCCTATACAGTAGAGCCTATCGAATAGTACGAAAAGCACGCTACAAAATCAGGTTTAATAGCCCGCCCACAACTATTGTGGCGGCGAGCATTATTCCGATTGCCATAAGCAGGCCCTTAATGCCAAGTTCCCTGGCGAGGACTACAAAGGCCGCGATGCAGGGGAGGAACATGGTCAGGACCACGGACCCTACCACCAGTTGCGCGGCGCTCAGTGACAGCGGGGCCAGCAGCCCGATAGCCACATCCTTGCGGAAAAAACCGACCACGATAGCCACTACCCCCTCCTCGGGCAGCCCGAAAAGCCCACTCACCACCGGGGCGGTAAAGTTGGCGATGGCATCGAAGACCCCGAGGTGGTAAAGGATGCCGATAGCAAAGATCGCCAGTAGAATTATGGGCAGGGCCTCACGGAGGAAGCCGTAGGTCCGCATCCACAGCTTTGTCAGCACCCCTCGCCAGGAGGGCCGACGGTAAGGGGGGATCTCGATGAGGAGCTCGGGGCTGAATCCCCTAACCGCTCGGTTGAGGATGAGGCCCAGGACGAGCCAGACCACAAACAGGGTTCCGTAGACCATCGCCACATACTGCATTCCCTCTGCCCCTACCAGGCCGATGATCATAGCCTGGGAAGCAGCACAGGGGATGGCGATGGAGATCAGCGTGGCGGCGATAAACCTCTCCCTCTTGCTCTCCAGGATGCGGGTGGCCATGATTGCCGGCACACAGCATCCCAGTCCCAGCATGGTGGGAATGATGGCGTAGCCGTGCAGGCCCATGCGGTGCATAAGGTTGTCGAGTAGCACCGCCAGCCGGGGGAGATAGCCCACATCCTCGAGCAGCCCCAGGATGAGGTAAAAGGCAAGGATGTAGGGCAATACGGCACCGAGCGGGATAAAGAGGCCGGTGGTCAGGACCCCCATGGACTGAAAGAAGTCTATCTCCCCGTCGAACAACTTGCCGATAAGCATATCGTGCCAGAAACCGCTCGAGCCCAGGGCCACGCTTAGTTTCATCATTAGAGGCGCCCACAAGTTTTCGAAGAGGGGCTCCATAACATAGCCGATGAGGCCTTCGCCGATAAAGCGAATCACAAAAAAGGAGGCGACGAGCACTACAGCGGCGATGGGAAGGCCGGTCATGGGCTTGATGGAGGCATCCTGCAGGCGCTCAAGCCAGGTATGATGGTGATGGGTTATGGTCTGGACATGCTCGATAATATCGCCGACGGCGGCCCACCGCTCATCGCGGGTGCGCTGGGGCAGTGCGGGAGAGATAGCTTCGGGGATACGATCCACCAGTTCCTTTATCCCCTGCCCGGTTACCGCCACTGTGGGGAGAACCGGCACCCCCAGGCGCGCCTCCAGTTTGGCGACGTCGATGCTTATCCCCTTGTGCTTGGTATCATCCCATATATTTAACGCCACGATAACGGGGATTTGTCTCTCCAGCAGCTCCTGGGTGAGGTAGAGATTGCGCTCTAGATTGGTGGCATCAACGACATTTATCACCAGGTCGCCATCCTGGAGCATCTGGGAAGCCACCTCCTCTGCCTTGGAGGTGGGCTCCAGGGTGTAGGTGCCGGGGACATCTACAACCTCAACCTCCTCCTCACCCAGCTTCATGGAGCCCTTGGTAAACCCCACAGTGGTGCCCGGGTAGTTGGAGGCGATCACCTTCACCCCGGTGATGCGAGAAAAGAAGACGCTCTTGCCTACATTGGGATTACCAATCAGGAGTATTCTCTTTAGTCCACTAGGCCGACCGGCTTCTCCCCCACTCTGATGATAAGACGAACTCAAAGATTTTCTCCCTCCACCTCAACCAATATCTTTCCCGCCATGCCATAGCCTATCGCAACCTGGGCTCGGCCTACCTGGAGGGTCACCGGGCCCCGCATAAACATCCCGCTTACCTTGGTTATACGCTTGCCTGGTCTGATGCCCAGGGATTGGAGGCGATCGACAAAGCCATGGCCATACCCACCATGCCCACGACCTCTATGGGGACTATGCCCGCCCAGTATCTCGACTACGGTTCCCGACTGGCCGGGCTCCATCTGGCGCACCGTTATTTGTCTCTTTTCTTTCATAGGGCCCCTTTCAAAGAGTGAGTCCTTTCCCTAGTGCTTCTCATTTGTAAATCAACCCCTCCCCTGGCGGCACCGCTCACAGTAGCCCTCTAGAGAAACCGAAGCGTTCAGGATCTCGAAGCCGCTTTGTCGGCTCACATCCTCCTTTATCCGCTTGGTCAAGGGGGACTGGAACTCGACCACTTTGCCGCAGCCCAGGCAGACCAAATGGTGATGCTCCCTTTTCCTCTTGACCTCATAATGGTGATGCTCCTCGGCGAAATGGCGCTCCTCCACCAGCCCCAGCTCCTTGAACAGGCTGAGGGCGCGATAGACTGTGGAGAGACTGATGCGCGGTTCCCGCTCCTTGGCCAGGCGATAGAGCTCATCGGCATCAAGGTGACCTTCCGAATGGCGTAACAGGTCGAGAAGCAACCTTCGTTGACTGGTTACCCGTTGCCCGCTTAACTCCTGCATTTTTACCATGATCCTATCCCTCCAGAAGCTACTGCAAATGAGAAGCATTTGCAATTAATATTATATCAGGCTTCTCCCCGCTTAGCAAGACCATGTACTCGTCTAGTACATGAATGACACATTACTGCTAGTCCGTTTTCCCTGTCATTCTGAATGGGATCAGACCCGAAAATATTTTGTCTCGGTACTTCCGGATATGTTAGAATGAAGCGGCGAGATTTGAGGGATGAGGTGCTTATGACAGCTTCAATAAACTCAGGGGCAAGCCGGTGAACTGGTTCGATATTGTCCTGATAGCCGTCTTAGTGCTGACGACATTCATGGGCTTACGACGGGGAGTCATCAGCATGGTCCTCCCCCTCGCCGGGCTCATAATTGGCATTGTCCTTGCTGGGCATTACCATGGCGCGGTGGGCGGGTGGCTGCCCATCGATAACCCCAAATACGCCGGATGGACGGGCTATGCCATAATCATCGTCGCGGTTCTTATCGTGTCGGTTATCCTGGCCGGTATTCTAAGGAGATTTATCAGGTTGGTTCTCCTGGGATGGGTCGATCGCCTTGGTGGGGCCTTCTTCGGGCTGGCATTGGGCGGCCTGTTCTGTGGCGCGGCGCTGGCAGCATGTGTTAAGTTCGGGTTGGGCTTAGATTTTATTCAGGACTCAGGCATCGCGAGATTGCTCCTTGACTGTTTCCCCGCGGTGCTCGACCTGCTTCCCGGTGAGTTCGGCGACGCGGTGCGCGACTTCTTCCAGTAGGGCGACCTTTTCTTGCTCTAATGGGCCAGGGGAGGAGGGTGGCGGCGCTGAATTACCTCACCTGTAAAGGGGCACAATGTCAGAAAAGCCCAGTTGGCTTTATATTCCGGAATGGCTTTTAGGTGACACCTGGCATTTTCCCTATGCTTACAAAACCTTCTGCAAATACATCCCCAAAGAGTCGCTGGTTCTGGAGGTAGGCTTTGGCAGCGGCAGAATCCTCACCCGAATCGCCAGGGAGCGGAACTGTAAATGTGTGGGTGTGGATGTGGCCGATGACGCCTTCCCCTCGCTCTCCTTCTTCTCTCAGCAACATGGGGTAAAGGTGGAGGCGATGAAGGGCGATGGCTTCTCCCTCCCCTTTGAGGACCAGAGCTTCGACGTAGTCTACTCAGAGGGGGTGATCGAGCACTTCCCCATCGGTCGCGCTGCAGAGATGGTTAGGGAGCACGCTCGAGTTTGCCGACCGGGGGGACTGGTAATCGTCTCTGTGCCCAACAAATTCGCCTTTTTTCATTCTCTGACAAAGCTTTTATTGGGCCGGAGGTTTCTCTTCTCTCCCGAGGCTAGCCTCTCCACCTTCGAGCTTTCCCGGTTGGTGGCGAGGGCAGGTCTGACCCTGGTAATGAGGGATGGCTTTGCCTTCGGTTGCCAGTTCTATATGTTCCAGGCTTTTTTCTTGGGTCAGGCCTCCTCCCCAATGCTGAAGGCGATCGGAATGAGAGTGCTTGCCCTTCTTAAAAAGACAAACCTCTACCACTTTGAGAATCCGTGGTTGAATTCTCTAATCGGCTTTCAGACCCTGGTTGTGGGGCGCCGGAAATACTAGTGTAGCGTTAATAAGTGCCGGGGGCAGGTTCCTCCCCTGGGTGGAGCGTACGCCACTTCTCCAGGAGTTGCTCCTTGGTTTCTTTATGCGCCGGGTCAGGGATGCAGCAATCGTCGATCGGGCATACCTCAGCACATCGCGACTCTTCGGAGATGGCGACGCACTCGGTGCACTTTTCTGGATCGACTACATAGATCGTCTCGCCCTCGCTAATCGCCTCGTTTTTGCATTCTGCCTCGCAGGCGCCGCAACTGATGCACTCATCGGTAATCTTATAGGCCACCTTTCATACCTCCTTATAGATAGCTTGAGATCGCTCTATCCTTCTTGGCTGATCACCTCCTCAGCGTAATTTCTCTCTTAAGGCAGTGGCCACGTGCTCCGGAACCAGATCATCGATGCAGCCCCCCAGCTTGGCGGCCTCCTTAAGCAGGCTTGAGCTAATGAATTGGAACTCCAGCTTGGTCATGAAGCAGACCAGTTCCACTTCTGGAGCAAGCTTCTTGTTCATGAGGGCCATCTCGAATTCCCTTTCGAAGTCTGAGCTCATTCGCAGGCCACGCACTAGAACCTTGGCCTTCGTCTTTCGGGCGAATTCCACAGTAAGCCCATGGTAGCATTCCACCCGAACGTTGGGAATGTGAGCCAGCGCCTTTTTCATCAGCGCCACCCTTTCATCGGCGGTGAACAGCAGAGGCTTTGGTGGTTCATCGTAGACTGCCACGATCACCTGCTCGAAAAGGGACGCCGCTCGCTCCGCAATATCAACGTGTCCCATGGTTACCGGGTCGAAGCTTCCTGGGTAAATGGCAATGGTCAAGATAAATCCTCCTATTGATATACTGAGATACAGGTTTCGCCGTGCCGGCGTTCCTTGGCGAGCTGGAAATTGCCGTAGGCTGAACTCAGCGGGAGACGGTAAGAGTGCTCCACCACGATGGTGGAACCCGCCCCGACCAAGCAGGAGATCGCTAACTGCTCCAGGGTCTTAATAACGGCGTGTTCTCGATAGGGTGGCCCCATTAATACAATACCATACTTCCTCTTGAGTAGGGAGATGGCCTTAATTGCGCTCAGGCAGTAGACATGGGCTTGCGTTGCTAGTCCGGCCTGCGCCAGGTTATCCTTGATAGTAGCGCAGCACCTGGTATTTTGCTCCACGAAATCAGCCCACTCCGCACCGCGGCTAAGCGCCTCCATACCCATGGATCCAGTGCCTGCATAGAGGTCTAGCACGGAAGACCAGTCAGTGGCCATCGATTCCAATATAGAGAAGAGCGCTCCTCGAGTTAAGTCGGAGGTGGGACGGAGGGAAACACCCTTTGGCGACTTAATATATTGCCCCTTCGCCTTACCTGCAATAATGCGCATTCCCAATTACAGCCGAATTCTATCCCTTCCTCTATCCAACGATTATTATACTATGAAGAATACCGCTCCCGTCAAGTGGCACCTCAGGCCATATGGTCGCTGCACCAGGGTGAGCTCAAGCGCCGTTTCCTCGCCTCCCTTGGAGGTGGTGGGGATGGCCCTTTCGCCAGGTTCGAACTTCATCAGCAAATTGAGCAGGGGGTTTTTATCATCGATAAGGTAGTCTACCATCTTGAGGATGATATCCCCTGCCTCCAGGCTGGCTCGTGAAGCGGGGGTATCGGTGACGACGGCAATGACAAAGGCGCTATCCTCAAGGTCGTTGTGCCTGACGCCGAGAGAGGGCTTTACAAATAGGTCGATAGCCTGTATAATATTTAAAAATATAGAATTATATGACTGAGGGTCGCCGACCTTCAGTCAGTCTTTTTTAGTAGCGGTGGAAGGAGGGTTAGGATGTCTGAGAAAGAGATTTTCCTCACCCCGGAGGGTCTGGCAAAGCTGGAGCAGGAACTGGAACATCTGTGTACGGTGCGCCGCCAGGAGGTGGCGGAAAAAATCCAGCAGGCTAAGGAATTGCGCAGCAGTGTGACCTCACCGGAGTATGAGGAGGCGAAAAACGAGCAGGGCTTCGTTGAGGGGAGGATCCTCGAAATCGAGAGGATCGTCAAGAATGCCACAATCATCCATCACGAGGACGTTAATACGGAGTTCGTTGAGGTGGGGAATGAGGTGAGGGTGCAACTTCAGGACGGCAGCGAGGAACACTATACTATTGTAGGTAGCGCTGAGGCTAACCCCGGCGAGTGGAGGATCTCCAACGAGTCACCGATGGGGAAAGCCTTGCTGGGCAAGCGAGTGGGCGATGAGGTGGAGGTTGAGGCACCGGCGGGGCTGGCCAAGCTGAGGATCCTGGAGATCAAGTAGTGGCTCGCATCGACGGTATAAAGGAGCAGCGCCGCCAAAAGCTCCGTAAAATGCGTGGCCAGGGTATCGACCCCTATCCTCACCGTTATCACCGCAGCCACACTAATAAGGAAGCCATTGTCCTCTTCAAGCGGGGCGATGACTCGCCGGTGAGCCTTGCCGGGCGAATAGTAGCCTGCCGCGCTATGGGTAAGGCCACCTTCATCGACCTCCGCGACTCCTCAGGAAAGATCCAGGCCTACTTTCGCAGCGACCTCCTCAGGGATAAGCATGAGCTCTTCAAGCAGTGCGACGTTGGAGACATCATAGGGGTAAGTGGTAAGGTCTTCAGGACGCATAGTGGAGAGATAACATTAAAGGTGGCCGATTTCACCCTGCTCTCCAAGTCCCTACAGCCCCTGCCTGAGAAGTGGCACGGGCTAACCGACGTTGAGAAGCGCTATCGGCAGCGCTATCTTGACCTCATCTCCAATGAGGAGGTCGGTCGGATATTTGCGGTGCGCAGCCGGGCCATTGCTGCCATAAGGCGCTTTCTAGACGGGCGCGGTTTTATCGAGGTGGAGACGCCGGTGCTCCATCACGCGGCGGGCGGCGCTTTGGCTCGCCCCTTCAGCACCCATCATCATGCCTTAGACCAAGACCTATACCTGCGCATCGCCACCGAGCTTTACCTGAAGCGGCTTATTATCGGCGGCCTCGATAGGGTCTATGAGATCGGGCGCATCTTCAGAAACGAGGGCATCTCCACAAAGCACAACCCGGAGTTCACCATGCTGGAAAGCTATGAGGCCTATGCTGACTATAACGATGTGATGGCAATGGCGGAGGAGATGGTTTCCTATGTCGCCAAGAGAGTTTTGCGCAAGACCAAGGTCAGCTTTGGCAAAAATACCATAGATTTCGCTCCTCCCTGGCGGCGCATCACATTGCAAAATGCCATCAAGGAAGGGTGTAATATCGATTTTCTGGAACATGCTGATAATCACTCACTGCGTAACGCAATTCGAAAGCAAGGACTGGACGTAGATGAGAGCCCGAGCTGGGCCAAACTCGTTGACAAGCTCATCTCCACCTTCGTGGAGCCGCACTTGATCCAGCCCACCTTCGTTATGGACTACCCTGTTGAGCTCTCGCCCCTGGCGAAGCGGAAGCCCGATAGTGAGCGGCTGGTGGAGCGCTTTGAGGCCTTTGCCGGGGGGATGGAGATCGCCAATGCCTTCACCGAGCTCAATGACCCCATCGAGCAGCGAGAGCGCTTCCAGGAGCAGGAGAGGCTACGCGCCCTTTTGGGCGATGAGGAGGCGGAGAGGGTGGATGAGGATTTTCTGGTGGCACTGGAGCATGGCATGCCGCCCACGGGAGGCCTGGGCCTGGGCATCGACCGGCTCATGATGCTGCTCACCAGCCAGCAGTCGATAAGAGAGGTTATCCTCTTCCCGCAACTACGCACTAAGTAGCAAGGAACATTAATGCTCAGCCTGCAGTTCATTCGTGAAAACCCTGACCTGGTTCGTGAGGCGCTCCAGAAACGCCAGTTCAGCGAGCCTATTGATGATATCCTCGCTTTGGACGAGCGCCGCCGTAGACTGCTTACTGAGGTGGAGGCACTCAGGGCACGGCGAAACGAGGTGAGCAAACAGATCGGTAAAACGGGCGAGAAGCCTCCCCAAGTCATCGAGGAGATGCGCCAGATGGGGGATCGAATCAAGGCCCTCGATGAGCAGGTAGGGGCAATAGAGGAGCAGCTTAACGACCTCCTCCTTCGCATACCTAACATCCCTCACACCAGCGTTCCCATAGGTAAGGATGAAAGCGATAATATCGTGGTGCGGAGCTGGGGTGAAGCTCGAAAATTTGATTTTACACCCAGGCCCCACTGGGAGCTGGGCGAATCGCTGGGTATTATCGACTTTGAGCGGGGGGTGAAGCTCTCGGGTACCCGTTTCTATGTGCTCAAAGGGCAGGGGGCACACCTCCAGCGTGCACTGATCTCCTTCATGCTCGATCTCCATATCGGGAAGCATGGCTACACCGAGATGTATCCCCCCTTCATGGTGAAGCGGGAATGCATGGTGGGGTCGGGGAATCTTCCCAAGTTTGCCGACAACCTCTACCACGATGAGGAGGACGATTTCTGGTTTGTGCCCACTGCTGAGGTGCCGTTGACCAACCTTCACCGCGATGAAATTTTTAACCCGGGCACCCTTCCCCTCTATTATGTGGCCTATACCCCTTGCTTTCGCCGCGAGAAGATGTCGGCGGGCAAGGATACCAGGGGAATCAAACGGGGGCATCAATTCGATAAAGTGGAGCTTTACAAATTTGTCGCGCCTGATACTTCGGACGAGGAGCTGGATAAAATGGTGGGAGATGCTGAGGAGGTATGCCGCCGGCTGGGCATCCCCTATCGGGTGCTCCAGCTTTGCACCGGCGACCTTGGTTTTGCCGCCACCAAATCCTACGATATCGAGATGTGGGCCCCCGGCTGTGGCGAGTGGCTGGAGGTCAGCTCCTGCTCCAACTGCGGCGATTTTCAAGCGCGACGCGCTAATATTCGCTTTCGCCCCCAGAGTGGTGCTAAGCTCCAGTTTGTCCACACCCTGAATGGCTCAGGCCTGGCCTTGCCCCGCGTGCTCATCTCGCTCCTGGAGAACTATCAGCAGCCCGATGGCAGCATAGTAGTACCCGAGGCGCTCCGCCCATATACCGGGTTTGAGGTCATAAAATAGCGGGTGTATTTCGAACATTATGCTACGTCAGAATGAACCATTAGCTATGATTTATAAGGCGAGCCTTTGACTGGGAGAACCTGTGAATAGTACGAAAAATTTCGAACATTGAGTTACATCAGCATGGATCGTCAGCCATAGTCTGTAAAGCTGGCTTCCAATTTTTCGAACATTACGCTACGCCAGATACTTTTAGCCATGATTTATGAAGCCGACTTCCAAATAGAAGAGCCTAGCGCATAGGACGAAAAGAGCATATCGAGTAGTACGAAAAGAGGGAGGGGTGACCGAGCGGCTTATGGTGGCGGTCTTGAAAACCGCAGTCTCGATTTTCGGGACCGTGGGTTCGAATCCCACCCCCTCCGCTTTTTCGCTCTTTGCGATGCCAGAATGGAATACTTGTCTATGCTTAATGAAGCGGGTGTCCAAATATGAGAACATGTGAAAAGCACGAAAAAAGCATGTCGAGTAGTACGAAAAGCAAGCTAATGAATTAACAGTAAGTGACCAGCGTAAAAATGGCAGATAGCAACTTCAAATATATTGGAGAGGGGATAGTTGGAGCAGCCGCCATCGCCGTTGCCGTTCTAACGCCCTTACTTCAGGCTCGGCGCGCCAAGTGGGGTGCGACCGATGCCGAGGTCCAGCATTCCCTGCCGGGTGATGACCTGGTGCCGCACCCCAAAGGGGGGTACACCTACGCGATTACCATTCGAGCTTCTGCTGCCGATGTCTGGCTGTGGCTGGTGCAGATAGGACAGGGCCGGGGCGGGTTCTACAGCTACGAATTGATCGAGAACCTGGTGGGCTGCCAAATTCACAACGCTGATCGGATCATCCCCGCATTTCAGCACCTGGAGGTTGGGGATGGCGTGAGGCTTCATCCTAAAGCGCCTCCCTTGCAGGTTGCTGCCATCGAGCCGGGCCGGGTGATAGTTCTCTACGCAGGGGAATACACACAAAACGGCAGTACGTGGGTGTTCTTCCTAGACGAACTTGATGAAGGAACGACGCGATTGATCGCTCGGTTCCGCTTCGATTGCAAGCCGAGTCTAGGCAATATGCTGGGCTATAGCTTCTTCTTGGAACCGATAAGTTGCTTAATGCAACGGAAGATGCTCTTGGGCATCAAGCAGCGGGCGGAAGTTACAACTGGTAATTAGCACGAAAGAAGGTGGTTATAAGGTGAAAATCCATGAGTATCAGGCCAAGGAGATATTGGCCAAATACGGCGTCCCCGTGCCCAGGGGAGGTGTAGCGTCAACGCCGGCAGAGGCAAAAAAGATCGCCGCCGAGCTTGGTGGGGTGGTGGTAATAAAGGCACAGGTCTACGCTGGCGGCAGGGGAAAGGGTGGGGGGATCAAGACGGCGCAGTCCCCCGATGAGGCGGAGAAACTGGCGAGCCAGATAATCGGGATGAGGCTGGTGACCCATCAGACAGCGCCTGAAGGGGTGATGGTGGATAAGGTGCTGGTCGAGGACGAGGGGGCAATTGCGCGGGAATTATATCTCGGTATCGTCATCGATTCGGGGAAGGGCCTGCCGGTGATCATGGCCAGCGAGGCGGGGGGTATGGACATCGAAGAGGTGGCCGCCAAGACCCCGGAGAAGATACTCAAGGAGTATATCGACCCGATGATCGGGTTTCAGCCCTTTGTGGGGAGGAGGCTTGCTTTTGGCCTGAATTTGGAAGCGGAGCAGGTCAGGCCTATGGGACAGCTGATCGGCAACCTATTCCGCGTGTTCAAGGAGCAGGACGCTTCCTTAGTGGAGATCAACCCGCTGGTGGTTACCTCAGATGGCGGGCTGCTGGCGCTGGATGCCAAGTTGAACCTCGATGACAATGCCCTGTTTCGCCATCGCGACTACGCCGAGCTTCGCGACCCCGCTCAAGAGGACAAGCTGGACCTTGAGGCGGCCAAGCACAACCTCTCCTACATACGGCTTGATGGCGATGTGGGGTGTATGGTCAATGGCGCCGGACTGGCCATGGCCACCATGGACATCATCAAGCAGGTGGGGGCTGAGCCGGCAAACTTCCTCGATGTAGGCGGCGGCGCCAGCGAGGAGATGGTAACCAATGCCTTCATCCTCCTGCTCTCCGACCCCAAGGTCAAGGCGGCACTGGTGAATATCTTCGGCGGCATCCTCAGGTGCGACATTGTGGCTCGGGGGATGATCGAGGCCTCGAAACAGAAGGAGATCAAGGTGCCGATAGTGGTCAGGATGAGGGGCACGAATGTCGAGGAGGGGATGAGGCTCCTCGCCGAATCTGGCCTCCCCATAATCCTGGCCAATGACCTGAAAGATGCTGCGGAGAAGGTGGTGATGGCAAGGGGTGGGGCGGGCTGAGTGGTGGGGGCTGAAAGATGGAAAGCTGAATCACAGGGGATTAGATTATGATTATCGGGATAGTACTATTAATGGTTTGCATTGCAGCAATAATTGTGGTCTGGGTTAGATTGGCCGGTATAGAGGTGAGCGGGGGGCTCACTAAAGGTCTCGACTTTATTATAAGCGGAGCCCTGGCGATTCGTTTTCAAATTTTGCTTAGCCTGTCAATTCTCGTGGTAGGTGTGGGAGCTGGTATGTTTCTCTACGAAATACGCCATCGTAAGTTACTGAAAGAATTTGGCGCCGCGATTTTCGTCATCGTGGCGCTTGCTTCGGGGTTCTATGCGATACAGTTTCTCGCTTAAATGGCATAGGGGGTTAGAATGAGCATCCTTGTCGATGAGAATACCAAACTTCTGGTTCAGGGGATCACCGGTAGCGAGGGCAGCTTTCATACCAAGAGGTGTATGGCATACGGTACCAGGGTCGTTGCCGGGGTTACCCCGGGGAAGGGGGGTACCTCCTTCGAGGGGGTGCCTGTTTTCAATGGGGTAAAGCGGGCGGTGAAGGAGACCGGGGCGAATGCGAGTATGATCTTCGTACCCCCCGCCTTCGCTGCCGATGCCATCCTGGAAGCTGCCGATGCCGGCATCCCCCTGGTGGTATGCATTACCGATGGTATCCCCACACTGGATATGGTTACCGTTCTTGGCTACCTAAAAGGGAAATCTATCTGCCTCATCGGACCCAACTGCCCTGGGGTTATCTCGCCGGGGAAGTGCAAGGTGGGACTCATGCCCGGCGACATTCATATGCCGGGGAATGTGGGCGTGGTTTCCAGAAGCGGCACCCTTACCTATGAGGCAGTGGCCCAGCTAACAGAGCAGGGGATCGGGCAATCCACCTGCATTGGCGTAGGCGGCGATCCCCTGATTGGCACCACCTTTGTCGATGTGCTCAAGCTCTTCGAAAAGGATGCGGAAACAAGGCTCGTGGTGCTTATCGGGGAGATCGGCGGCACTGCGGAGCAGGATGCGGCGGAATTTATCAGGGGGATGACCAAGCCCGTCGTCGCCTTCGTCTCCGGGAGCACCGCGCCGCCGGGGAGAAGGATGGGACACGCCGGGGCGATCATCACCGGTAGCTCGGGTACCTCAGCGGAGAAGATCGAGGCGCTCAGCGCTGCTGGGGCCACCATCGCCTCGAGCCCTGCGGAGATTGGCCTGGTGGCCCGAAAGGTATTTCGAACTTAATGGTTGCAAAATAAATCGGGGCGACTTTTTCGGACTTTACCCTTATAGTTTATAGTTGTAATAAAATCGGAGCGACTCTGCAAATTCCTGATTCTCGCTAATAGAGGTTTGTGTAGGGTGAAAGGGGCGAAAAGCTTGAGAATACTGGTTACCAACGATGACGGTATCTACGCCATGGGGCTCTGGACCCTCGTTGCGGCGCTGCAGCAGGTTGGCGAGGTGGTGGTCGTGGCTCCAGACCGGGAGCAGAGTGCCGTGGGCACCTCAGTGACGCTTCATCATCCGCTGCGGGCGAGGGAGATAGATCCCCTGGTTGAAGGGATAAAGAGCTACTGTGTTGAAGGCACCCCTGCCGATTGTGTCATCCTGGCCTTAGGCAATCTGCTCAATAGTGGGATTGACCTGGTATTCTGCGGGATAAACGATGGGTCAAATCTCGGCGACGATGTGCTCATCTCAGGGACAGTAGGTGCCGCACTCCAGGGATACCTTAAGGGCATTCCCTCGGTAGCCTTATCGGTGGGGGCCCTAAGGGACGTCCACTTCGATGTTGCTGCCCGTCTGGCGGCAGCGCTGGCCAGAAATTTCGAAAAACAGGCTTTACCAAAGGAGATACTCTTAAACATAAACCTGCCCAACTTGCCCCTTGACCGTATTCAGGGTATAGAGGTTACACGTCTGGGGCAGAGAAGCTATAGTGATGAGATCGAGGAGGGGCATGATGGGAAGAGAAAGTACTACTGGATTGTGCGCGGCAAGCCGGATTGGCAGCCGGAGGAGGGCACCGATATATGGGCGTTCACCAAAGATAAGATTTCCATTACCCCCCTTCACAGCGACCTGACCAGCCAGAAGGCGCTCTCTGCCATCCAGGATTTGCCCCCGACGCTGCTCGAGGGGCTTACAAGACTGGAGGTATAGTCGTTTAATGGAATATAAATTTTATAAATCAGTTCAATCACAAGTGTGATAACTTAATTAAATGTCTTTAGGTGATGCTGAAACAAGTCATGCTGAAACAAGTTCAGCATGACAATGTGGAAGAAATCAGCTATATTGAGCCAGATTTAAAGATTGATGGCGTGATATGCAGGAAAAAGTGGTCAATATGTCTCAGAGCGCCTATGTCATTCCGTACTTGTTTCGGAATCTCAAGATTAATAGGGGGTGGAATGGGCAATAAAATGGGGGCCGAAGCCCCCATTTTTACATGGATGTCAGGCAAGCGCAGGCTGGGCGATGTAACGGCAGGTTCATTGGTGGCGCCACGTGTTACTCATGCGAATACGCTCGGGTGACCCGAACTGGTGGCACAATTCGTTTCTCAGGCGAAGATGAGCCGCTGCCCCGGGTTGCTGTAGCGCCTCCGGGCGGCTTTGCAGCCACTCTCGAATCTGCTCAGCCTCTGCCTCGGTAATGCGCCCCTCTTCAACAGCTCTCTGTAGACGCTGCTCGCAGCATTCCTCCCACATTTCCTGTCGAGCCTGTATAAAGGCATCGGCCAACTGCTCCTCGTCCAGCCCCAGTATGTCTGCCACCTTGCTGATGAAGATTTGTCTCGGTCCCCCAGCGCTGCCAGCTTCACCCTCTGGAGATTCGGCAGAAACTACGGCGGTGATGCCAACCCCGAGGGCGATAATAGCCACGAGGGCAATTAACCCAAACTTCATGTACTTTCGCATCTTCACCTCCTTTCTTTTTAGCTTATACCCAGCATAGCATATCTATGGTAAAGACATGGTAAATTTAGGAGGATTATGAGAAGCTCAGGCTGGGCTATGCCGCGGCAGGCTCATTCGGAAAGTGCTTCCTTGCCCCGGGGTGCTTTCCACCGAGATAATGCCGCTATGGTCCTCGACTATCTTCTTGACAATTGCCAGGCCTAGG